>Ga0307378_10001078_pt1 | contig 45069 bp, 36 predicted proteins | sample UN1MG_FD_202238 | JGI IMG/M metagenome (GOLD analysis project Ga0307378, IMG submission 202238) | Soil microbial communities from Risofladan, Vaasa, Finland - UN-1 | ecosystem: Environmental > Terrestrial > Soil > Coastal area > Acid sulfate soil | place: Finland: Risofladan, Vaasa | collected... | reverse complement strand
CGATGTAAAGGACCTGCCGTTCGACACGACTGATGCGACATTCGACGGCTCGGGCCTTTGTATGACCAGTCCGAATGTCTGGTACTGCTATACCGCCACGTGCACCGGCAACGTCACTGTCAGCCTGACCGGCAGCTTCGATACGATGCTCGCCGTCTATGACGGATGCGAGTGCTACCCAAAATCGGATGACTTGATCGAATGCAATGATGACGCCGGCGCAGGTTATCAGTCGGCGATCACATTTGCTGCGATCGCAGGAAACCAGTACCTGATCGAGGTTGGGGGCTATGACATCGAAACCGGCCAGGGGCTGCTGAGCATTAGTTGTGAGGGAGTTACGCCTCCTCCGTCGTCCAAGGATGACTGCGAGAACGCAAAGGCAATTAGCGATGTAAAGGACCTGCCGTTCGACACGACTGATGCGACATTCGACGGCTCGGGCCTTTGTATGACCAGTCCGAATGTCTGGTACTGCTATACCGCCACGTGCACCGGCAACGTCACTGTCAGCCTGGCCGGCAGCAGCTTCGATACGATGCTCGCCGTCTATGATGAGTGCGAGTGCTTCCCAAAATCAGATGACTTGATCGAATGCAACGATGACGCCAGCGCCGGTTATCAGTCAGCGATCACCTTTGCTGCGATTGCGGGCAACCAGTATCTGATCGAGGTTGGAGGCTACGGCTCTGAGAAAGGTGAAGGTTTGCTGACTGTTAGTTGCGAGGGAGTCGTGCTTCCAGGAAAATCGGACCTCGGCGACGCCCCGGACAGCACCAACAATTTAGGTAAGACTATGTACGCATATCCATTCCCGTTTAATCCTCAGGCCAATTTCCCCGTTATCTACGATGATGGCAGCGGTACTGGACCTTACGGACCGTACCATATAAACGATAAGGTCGTGGCATATTTGGGCAAAAGGATTTCACGGGAAACCGAAGCTGATACCGGCCCCGATGAGGATGGCGTCAACAATGTTAACCCATCAGGTAACTCGCCGAACCATGATGACGACGATGATGGTATCTTTTACCCGGACGTCAGTCTGCCCAGTTGCTGCTGGACCACATTTGAATATGAAGTTACTGTGGTCGATCCGAACACCGATCTATGGTTCAATGCCTGGCTCGACTGGAACCGGGATGGCGATTGGGACGACGTTCTTGATTGCCCCGAAGGTCCCGCACCGGAGTGGGCTGTACAGAACCAGTTCCTGTTCAATCTGCCGGTCGGAATTAATAAGATCACATCAACGGCATTCCTGCCCTGGCATCCGGATGTCGGCCCGGAATCTATCTGGATGAGAATCACTCTTTCAGAGCGGCCATGGAAGACAGGCAGCAATCCCGGCGTGGTAGGCAATGCCGGCTCCGGTCCCCAGGAAAAATACCAGATTGGCGAAACGGAAGATTACCGCTTCATCCCGGATACTACCTGCTCGATATGCAAAGATTACAACGGCGACGGCGTAATCGACATGGATGACCTGGTGACATTCACGGCCGATTGGCTGGAGAATTGTCCGTAGCATAAAGTAAACTTTGTGGAATATACAATTCAGGCTGTGGGCACTTTGTTGCTCACAGCCCTTTTTTATTTGAGATGCGTTCGGATGCTCCGAACCGCCCTGCCCGAACGAATGTCCGGCAGGTTGTTCTTAAAGTTCGGTCATGGGCAATGTCACGGGCTGAAAGGACGCCGATTTTATGACAACAGTTTACTCAGCTCTTTGGCGAAATATGTGATGACAATATCCGCCCCGGCGCGTTTGATGGAGGTCAGTATTTCCATCATTGTCGCTTCTCTGTCCACAAGGCCTTCGGCGCCGGCAGCATTCACCATCATATATTCGCCGGAGACGTTGTAGGCGGCGATGGGACAATCGAAACGCTGCCCGGCCCTGCAAATGATATCGAGGTAAGCAAGGGCCGGCTTGACCATGACAATATCGGCGCCTTCCTCGATATCGAGAGCAATCTCTGCCATTGCCTCATCTGCATTGGGAGGATCCATCTGGTACGCCCTGCGGTCGCCAAAAGCAGGCGCCGACTCGGCGGCGTCTCTGAACGGTCCGTAAAACGCAGAGGCGTATTTCGCAGCGTACGACATAATAGCAACATTCTCAAAGCCGTTCTCTTCCAGCGCCTCGCGAATGTACCTTACCCGGCCATCCATCATATCAGAAGGGGCGACAATATCGGCGCCGGCCTGGGCGTGCGACAGGGCCATCTTTGCCAGAAGTTCGCAGGTCGGATCGTTATCGACCCTGCCGTTCTCTCGACCACGCTCGGGACAAGATTTGATCACGCCGCAGTGGCCGTGGCTGGTGAACTCGCAAAGGCAAACATCCGTAACAACCAGAAGCTCCGGCGCCGCCTTCTTGATTTCCCGAATCGCGCGCTGGACAACGCCGTCCTCGGCCCAGGCTTCCGAACCGATCTCATCTTTCCTGCCCGGCAGGCCGAAAAGCAGCACGGCCGGTATCCCCAACGACGTCACCTCGGCAGCCTCGGCGGCAATCGTGTCCGGGGAAAAGTGATAACAGCCCGTCATCGACTTGATCGGCTCCTTAATCCCCTCGCCCTCGCGGACAAACAGCGGATAAACCAGGTCATCCACGCTCACACTCGTCTGGCGCACCAGTCTTCGCATCGTAGGACTGCTCCGCAATCTTCGCATCCTGTTTTTTGGAAAACCCATTATAGAACTCCTGTCTCGTATTCGATAATTCGGGATTTGCAGTTATTGCCATCCAAAATTCATTTTTCCGCTTCTTCTACGGCATCAAGTAATCCGTCGAGAGTATGTTTTTTAGCCGTCACGTCCACCGTGATACCAAGCTCTTTCAATCGTTCGGACGTCACCGGCCCGATCGATGCGACTTTAACTTTACCTGAATTTACCGCCTCGCTGCCGATTTGTTCGAAAAATCCATCGACCGAAGAAGGGCTTGCAAACGTCAGCCAGTCAATCGTCCCTTCACCGATCCCCTCAACCAGCCAGGCAGATTCGCTCTTCGCCGCTATGGCGGTATAAACCGAGATGTTGTCAACTTCCGCCCTGGCTCCGGCAAATATTTCGAGAAGCTCGTTCGAAGCAAGCTGCGAACGCAGCAGCAATATCTTTTTGTTCTGCAAATTCGTAAAGCCTATTAACTGTTTGCCAAGCTCCCGGCTCGTAAAGATACCCGGCACAAAATCCGCTTTTATGCCAAACTCGCTCAACCTATCTGCGGTCCTGCCGCCTATGGCGGCGATTTTCGCAGAACCGAAAACACGGGCGTCCTTGCCAAGGCTTTGAAGTGCTTCAAAAAACGTAGTCACACCGTTGCCGCTGGTGAAAATGACCCAGTCGTATTGCCCTATCTTCGCGAGAGTTCGCAGAAAATCGTTCGAGTCCGTTAACGACTTGATTCGTATGGTCTCGAATTCCAGCGGATTGCCGCCCCGCCGAACGATCTTCGCTGCAAAATCGGCGTTACCGGCAGCGTCCCGCGTCACGACGATGCTCCTGCCGAACAACGGTCTTTTCGTGAACCAGTCGAACCTCGTGTCACTGGCCGCAGCGGCGCCGATGACCACAATCGCCGGCGGCTTTATTTTCTGCTGTTCACAAGCCTCGTTGATCCGCTCAAGCGGCGCCCTGACCACCCGCTGCGTCGGGAAAGTGGCATTGGCGATGACCGCCGCGGGCGTGTCCGCCGGCTTGCCTTTTTCGATCAGCCGCCGGGCGGTTGAATCGAGCGTGCCCATCCCCATGTAAAAAACAATGGTGCCGGGGAATTTAGCTAACACCTCCCAGTCGATATTAGTGTCCTGCTTGCCCGGTGCCTCCCTGCCGGTCACGAAAGTAACCTGTGAGCTGTACTCTCTGTCGGTCAGCATAATGCCGGTATAGGAAGAGACCGCGACGGCAGCCGTTATGCCCGGCACGATTTCAAAATCGACGCCCGCTTCGATCAGCACGGCGAGTTCCTCCGCCACTCTTCCGAAAATGCACGGATCGCCGCCCTTTAATCGCACGACCGTCTTGCCGGCCAATGCCTTCTCGGCCAGCACCTTATTAATTTCATCCTGCGTGCACGAGCCTTCGCCGATCCGCTTAGGCACGTGGATAATCTCAGCGTCCTTGCGGGCAAATTGCAGCAGTGCCGGATTGGCCAGCTTATCGTAAATCACGCAATCAGCCGCCTTGAGCACTTCGGCCCCGCGAACCGTAATCAAATCCGCCCGACCAGGCCCGGCTCCAACCAGATATACAAAACCTTTATGCATAGTATTTAGTCGTTAGTGAATAGCATTTCATTTGGCAAATGTTTCAATATTTCATTCCCGCGAAGGCGGAAACCCAGTCAAACACGACCTTTTATGGATCCCTGCTTTCGCAGGGATGACAACATAGCGTGGGGCTTGCCCCACCGTTTCTCTGCATTCCCGCTCTTTCGACCATGCTCAGGACAGGTCCCGCAAGAATGACTATCTTCTCTTCACACGGCCAACATACCAGAAACACGAACAAAATGCCACTGATTTTACCTTTGTGGTTTTTGATTTTGTGGGTATAATAAGTTAGGTTACGCTGAGTCGGCACCGAGGAAGGAAGCTCAAGGGCGAGGATAAACTGGGACGCGATATTCTTAGATGTGAGATGTGTGCATATGTGAGGGCTGGAGATGACGAACAAACAACTTCTTGAACTCATCGAACAGGCGGCCAAGGATGGGCGAACCTCCCTTAATATTATCCAGAAAGGGATACGGAAGCTGCCGCCTGAGATATGGCAACTGACGAACCTGAGGGGCCTTAAGGTTTCTAATAATCAAATTCCCTCTATATCGGCTGAGATAGGGCAACTGAAGAACCTGACATTCCTTAGTCTTAGGCGTAATAAAATTCGCTGTCTGCCAGATGAGATATGGCAACTGAAGAAGCTGACATACCTTGATCTTGAGCAGAATGAATTAGAATCGCTGTCGGCTGAGATAGGGCAACTGAAGAACCTGAGTACGCTTAATCTTAGCTTTAATCGACTCAGCTCTTTGCCAGTTGAGATATGCCAACTGAAGAACCTGACGGGGCTTTATCTTGCCGGCAATCAACTTACCTCTTTGCCGGCTGAAATAGGGAAACTGAAGAAGCTGATCCTGCTCAATCTTTATAATAATCAACTCAGTTCTTTGCCCGCTGAAATAGGGCAACTAAGGAACCTGATTGAGCTTAATCTTTGCTTTAATCGACTCAGCTCTCTGCCGAGGGAGTTACTTGAGCTGGATATGGAGATCAAGTGGAAGCTCGGCTTAGTATATGATACCGAGGGAATCTTCCTGGCCGAGAATCCATTAGAATCGCCGGCGGACGAGGTCATCAAGCGGGGCAGAGAGGCGGTGTTGGCGTATTTGCGGGAGCAACTCAAGAAATAGAAGGCGCAGTGCGTGTCGAATCTTTTGGTTGTTGGGCAAGGAGGAGTTGGGAAGACTTCGTTATTGCGGGTGCTAAGAAAAGTGGATTTCAATCAGGAGGAGGAAACAAGTCACGGCATCAGAGTGGAAAAGCTGGAACTGGTGCATCTGAACGAAGGTGATTTGCCAGAGCGCTTTATACTCCTTTTTCACATCATTCTTTAAGTTTTTCTAAAATCCCTTTGCCCCCTGCCTTTAAGAGTTCTTCAGCGAGTTTTTCGGCGAGGTTTCCAGCATTTTCCGCCGGGCCGGTAATTTCTCTACTGATGAAGTTCTTGCCCTCCAAGTCCGAGATGAAGGCACGGATTTTGATATAACTGCCCGTGATCTCAGCGTATGCTCCGACGGGGGCGTGACAGCCGCACTGCATTGTGGTAAGGATTTTTCGCTCGGCGGCGGTTGTTGTTCTGGCGTTCTCATCGTCGATAGCGGCGATGATTTCGTTCGTCTCGGCATCGTCGGCCCTGGTCTGAATACCCAGCGCGCCTTGTGCTGGGGCGGGGATAAATACCGCCGGGTCGAAAACAAAGGAGATTTGGCCGGCCAGGCCGAGCCGCTGAAGGCCCGCCCGTGCCAGAAGGATCGCATCGAACTGGTCCGTATCGAGCTTTCGCAATCTCGTGTGCACGTTGCCCCGAATCGGCGTTGGAACAAGATCGGCTCGCAGGTGTTTTAGCTGGGCGACACGTCTAAGGCTTGAGGTGCCGATTTTCGCATTGGCCGGCAACTGATCTATCGACTCTACCGGCGAAGCGGACACCAAACAATCCTCGACAAAATTTCTATCGAACACCGCTCCGATGCCCAGCCCTTCTCGCTGAGCGGTGGGCAGGTCCTTGAAGCTGTGGACTGCGAAGTCGGCCTCGTGAGCCGTCAGGGCATCTTCTACCTGCGAGGTGAAAAAGCCGGTCTCTTTAAGAGTCCACAGGGCGGTTCGCCTGTCCTTGTCGCCTGTGGTTGCGATTTCTTTGATTCTGATTTCCAGGCCCGGATGGAATTTTTTGAGCGTCGCGATGACATGCTCGGTCTGAGCGATGGCCAGCGCCCCGCCGCGCGTTGCAACTGTAAGAGACTTCATGCAAGTCTTTCTAAAGGCACCCCCAAATGAATTTGGGGGCTAAATATTATTTCTTAGTCACCTGTGTATCCACAGACTCCGACGCGAGGTGAATTGACTATCGGCAGGAGCATTTCCTCGCCACATTCGTGCCCGGCAACACATTTATCGCACAGGCAGCCCTCGCCCGCCCACATACATTCGGTGCAGATGTGGGCGGCAGTTTTACCGCAAGACATACAGGGATACGAAGGAGCTTCATTCCTGGCTAAGATTACGATGTCCCTGGATTTAATTTGTTTTTGCTCCTGTGAGACCACCTTCAGCGTCAGATAAGTCGTAGAGCCAAAATCATATTCATGAGAGAACTTCATCCCGGGACTAAGAACGGCATCCAATCCGGCCTCCATGTTTTCGTCGTCAAAATCTGTCATTGGCGCTACGGAATACGTTTTGTCTTGAATGCTAAACATGCTCATGTGGCCGCAACACTCCAGCCAGATGTCTCTCAAGAACCTGTCCAGCACTTCGAGCTTTGCATTAGCAGGAACTTCAAGATGCATCCAATAGTCGGGCGCGTAGCGTCCTTCAACGAGAAGATGAAAGACCTCCGCTTTCCGTGAGCCTCGGCCTTCAGAGACCGTCTCAGAACTATTTTTTTGTTTGCATGATTTAAGGTGCCTTGTCATAACCGATTTACTGAAAGTCTCACTGCATAGATTACATTGTCCTTTTGAAGTTTCTCTTGCCATTGATCGAACCTCTGATTGAACCGTACTCTTTCTTTTTTTTGCAAGGAAAATTGCGTTTCCTATTCTTCGATTGCGGTGTATTTTAAGTGCCTCTATGGCAAATATCAACCGTAAACCGGGTTAAAATCGAACCATCGGGCACCGGAGACCGTATAGAAATAATCTTGAAAAGAATGTTTTTTGGGGCATAATTGGCCTCATAAAGTCAATCGATTGATATTAAGGAAACCAGATGCATAAGTATAGACGCACTATAATGTGGCTGGGCTTGGTACTGATTATTGTATTGATTGTCCTGTCCATTTATGGTGCGTTTATCGGCGCCGAGCGGGCTCAGCAGTTTTTCAATCAGCCTCCACTGGTGGTTTACTGGGCGGCGCTGGCAATTCTGCTCATTATCGGGATCGCAGCATTTCGCCGGCTTCTTCGCGTGCCCGGACTGCTGCTGATACATGCCGGATGTGTATTGATTCTCGCCGGGGGGATGTGGGGCTCGCGCGGCGGACACAACCTTCAGAACAAGCTCTTCGGAATCGATAAAATCCGTTCGGGCCGAATGGCGATCTACGAGGGCAGAAGTGACAATCACGTCGCACTGGACGGCAGTCAAGAGCAGAAAGAGCTGCCCTTCTCCCTGAAGCTGAAAGACTTCCGAATCGAATATTACCAGCCGGTATATCTGCAGATCGAAACACGCCAGGCCCGGCAGTGGAAAGTGCCCGTCGAAGTCGGCAAGGAATTTCCATTGGGCGATGAAGCCGGCACTATAAAAATCATAAAAGCTTACGAAAACTTCAAGATAGGAATGGAAGAGGGCAAGAGTGCCCCCTTCGACGATCCGTCGCCCGGCTCGAATCCGGCAATCGAAGTTCAGATTACCGAACCGGGAGGTGAAACATCCACCCAATATGTCTTCGAACTTTTCCCCGGACACAGCCACGGCCAGGACAAATTCTCGCTGAGTTATCACAGAGTCATCAGCGATTACATAAGCGAGCTGCAGATCATCGAAGGCGATAAAGTTGTCGCAGAGAAGGACATCGAAGTCAATCACCCGCTGCGTTTCGGCGGTTACCATTTCTACCAGAGTTCATACGACGACAAGGCCGGGCAGTATACCGTTCTCCAGGTCGTTTCCGATACGGGCTTGTACGTCGTATATGCCGGCTACTGGATGCTCTGCCTCGGCGTTGTCTGGCATCTGTGGCTGAGACATGTCGTTTCAAGGTTTAAAGCAAAAAGTACATAAATGGAAATAAAATACACAATTCAGGGCTTACTTGTATACATGACTATCGCCGCGTATTTGCTGGCGTTCGTCACAACCGTTCTTCGCCGGCCCAAAGCCGGGCATATCTTATACCTTCTCGGCTTCGCGATTGCCGTTTGTTCATTCGGCTATCGCTGGTATCACGTCCGGCACGTGCCGCTGCAAAATCTTTTCGAAGTATTCTTATGCCTCGGCATGATTTATCCGGTCTCGCTGTTTTGCCGGCGAGCCCTAAGGGTGGGAGGTTACCCCGCCGATATGCTCATCGGAGCGATTGTGCTTTTCCCCGCGGGCTTCGTATTCAACGCCGAGCCACAGCAGCTCCCCCCTGCCCTGCAGAGCCGGCTCTTTACGCCACACGTTGCCGTTTACATGTTCTCATACATCTTTATGGCAAAGGCCACTTTTCAGGCGATTTGCCAATTAGCCGGCAGGAATCCCAAGCCAGGCGAAAATCTCCTGCCGCCCGAACAGGCGACGTACCGCATCATCTGCATCGGCTTTCCTCTACTGACGCTCGGCCTTATCCTCGGCAGCTACTGGGGCAAACTCGCATGGGGCAACTACTGGGGCTGGGACCCGAAAGAACTCTGGTCGCTGGCGTCATGGCTTGTTTTCCTCGGGTATTTCCACTTCCGCTACATGTTCGGCAAAAAGCACCCGCGAATTAACAGCCTCTGGGCAATTGCCGGCATGGTTGCCATCATCATAACGCTGCTCTGGGTGAACCTCTCCCGGCTCTTTCCCGGGCTGCACAGCTACGCAACCTGAAATCCGGCCTTTTGCTCTCCGAGGAAAACGGGTATACTGTTGATTTTGTTGAATCAATGAATATACCTATGGGTAAGGAGATTTATGAGAACTTCACTTGCGACCACGATGTGTTTATTTCTGGCCTGTATGGCGGGTTGCGTAGCGGTCAGTCACCGGCAAACAACGTCTCAAAGCGTAAAGAGTATCACGATTGACAACGGTATTCTATGCGTGTCTTACAATGTAAGTGACGGCACGTTTTCCGCACGCCGGGGCGAGAAAGTGTTCGTTAAAGAAGCCCATTTTAGAGAAGCCGCCGGCGACGACATCCCCAAGGCCCGCGCGGCAAGGATTCAGGATGCGCTCGGATCCGCCCAGGCCATCGAAGTTAAATTCCCAAGCGGCTACGTCTATACGCTTGCACTGTACAGTAACCTGCCGTTCGTCTGCATCAAATCGCAGATGCACAATCCGACCAATGAAAGGCTCATCATAAACAAGATGGTACCCGTCAGTCTTCAGGTCGATCTGGGCAAAGCGGCAGAGGACCTTAGTATCCTTGGTTGTGACGGGCTAACCACCGCCGAGAAGGAAAGAACCGGCTATATGTTCCTTGCTATGGCTGAGCCTGACACGCGTGCCGGCGTCGTATCCGGCTGGCTGACGCACGACCGGGCGAGCGGCATTGTCCTATCGAAACCGGCTGAGTCATCCGTGCGTATAGAGGCCAGGAGTGAATACGGCAACCTGCTCATTGAACCGGGCGAAAACGTCGCCGGCGAGACCTTCGCAATCGGGTACTTCGACGATGCACTGGTCGGGCTTGAAGAATACGCCGGGGCAATCGCAAAAAGATACAAAATCAGACTGCCCGAACAACCGTCAGGCTACTGCACATGGTACTCTAAGCCGCACGGCGGAGCCTCCGACGAAGAGCACATGGCCGAGCTTGCAGAGTTCTGCGGGCGGGAGTTGACAAAATTCGGCTTCAATTTGCTGCAAATCGACGACAAATGGCAACTGAGCCGGCGTGACTTCACCAATTACAATCCGAGCGGCCCCTACCCGAACGGAATGAAGCCGACCGCCGAGAAGATTAATGAAGAGGGAATGACGGCCGGTATCTGGTTCATCCCGACCGGCTGGGACCCGAACAGGCCGTTGTTCGACGACCACCAGGACTGGTTTGTTCACAAAAAAGATGGTTCGATTTATACCGTGTACTGGGCGGGAAGCTGCCTGGATATGACGCATCCCGAGGCCCGCGAGTTCCTGTACGGAGTCATAGCACAAATGACCAGGGATTGGGGCTACAAATACATCAAAATCGACGGGCTGTGGACGGGTATGGCTACAAAAATATTGTATCCGAGGCCGGACTACCGCAACGACAACCTTGGTGACGCCGTCTTTCACGATCCTTACAAAACGAACATCGAGGCCTATCGCGACGGTCTTAAACTCGTTCGCAAAGCCAGCGGCAGGGACGTGTACATCCTCGGCTGCAATATCGCGCAGAACATGCGAACGCTCGGCGCTTCGATAGGGCTGGTGGACGGGATGCGGGTCGGAAGCGACATCGGCGCCAGATGGAGTGGCATCATCAGCGGGGCAACCATGGGCACGCGTCTGTACTTCATGCACAACCGCCTCTGGCACAACGACCCCGACTGCCTGATGCTGCGCGAGCCGCTGACTCTCGACCAGGCCCGCGCCTGGGGCTCGTGGATCGGCATAAGCGGCCAGTTGAATATCGCCAGCGAATGGCTGCCCGGCCTGCCCAACGAGAGGCTCGATATTGTTAAGCGTTCCATGCCGAACCACGGCCTAAGCGGCCGGCCGATCGATTTGTTCGAATCAAGCATGGCAAAAATCTGGCATCTGACAAACGGAACAGGCCGGCAAAGAAAAGATGTCATCGGCCTGTTCAACTGGAACGATGAGCAGTCCGATACGGTCCGCGTCGAACTTGAAAAGCTCAACCTGCCCGCTGGTACAGGTGGAAACTATGTCGGCTTCGATTACTGGGCCGATCAGTTCATCGAGCCGTTCTCAGGTACGCTCGAAGCGGAATTACGTCCCTCCTGCTGCCGGATAATCAGCATCCGGCCGCTCGGCGACAGACCCGTGCTCGTGAGCACATCCCGGCACGTCACCCAGGGCATTGTGGATGTAGACCAGCAGAGCTGGAACAGCAGAAAACACGAGATGCGCGGCAAATCCAAAGTCGTCGGCGAGGACCCATACGAGCTTCGCATCTATGCTCCGGCCGGCAGCGGTCCCTGGCAGGTCCGGTCGGCCGATGTTTCGCAGGCCGATAGCCAGGCCGGTGTCACTATCGAATCAGAGCAGGCCGGGCCGGAAATCCGCGTCACCATAAACTGCCCGGAAAATCGCTCGGTGTCATGGAAGATTGTCTTTAAAAACGAACAATGACAATTAACTTTCGCCCTTTAAGGAGGTCGTACAATGATGTCACAAAGAAAAATTATCGCCCTACTGCTTGTCGTTCTTTCACTGATTGTCGGATACGTTCAAGCGGCAACAAACGAGACAGTGACGATAGCACAAAACGGCGAGGCTAAAGCCGTTATAGTTATTGCCGAGGATGCTGCCGAACCGGAGCGATACGCGGCGACCGAACTGGCCGGCTTTCTCCGGCAAATCACCGGCGCTAAATTCGAGATTCAAGCCCCCCCTGCCGGCGGTAAATCCCGGCTGCTCGTAGGACCCGGAGCAGCTAAATCAGCCGCGGCAGATTTCTCCACCGACGGTCTTGGCACCGACGGCATCGTCATCCGCACACTTGGTGACGATTTAATCTTAGCCGGAGGCCGGCCGCGAGGCACGCTCTATGCTGTTTACACTTTCCTCGAAGAGCACATCGGCTGCCGGTGGTGGTCGTCGCAAGCCAGCTCCATTCCAATCAAGCCGACACTTCGAATCGGCCGGCTCAACATTCGCTACGTGCCGCCGTTGGAATATCGCGAGACATTCTGGTTCGACGCCTTCGACGGCGACTGGGCCGTCCGGAACAAGAGCAACGGCAATAGCGAGCAGCTTGATGCCAAACGCGGCGGCAAACACACCTACGAAGGATTTGTGCACACTTTCTTCCCACTTATCCCGCCGGAAAAATATTTCGAGGACCATCCCGAATGGTTCAGCGAGATCGACGGCAAACGTATTCACGAGCGGGCACAGCTCTGCCTGACAAACGAAGAAATGCGAAAGGAACTGGTCAAGAACCTAAAGGAGCGTCTACGGAATAATCCTGCTGCGACAATCGCATCCGTCTCGCAGAACGACTGGCACGGGAACTGCCAGTGCAGCAAATGTGCAGCGATCGAGAAAGAAGAAGGCAGTCCCGCAGGACTGATGCTTTGCTTTGTCAATGCCGTGGCCGAAGATATCGAAGATGAATTTCCGAACGTAGCTATCAGCACACTGGCCTATCAGTACACGCGCAAGCCGCCGAAGATCACAAAGCCGAGACCCAACGTGATTGTTCGGCTGTGCAGTATCGAGTGCTCGTTCAGTAAGCCTTTGGCTGACGAGCGAAACAAGGAGTTTCGAGATGATATCGTCGGCTGGTCGAAGATATGCAACCGGCTGTACATCTGGGATTACACAACCAACTTCCGGCACTATATTCTGCCGCACCCGAATCTGCGTGTGCTGGGCCCGAACGTAAAGTTCTTCGTAGACCACAGTGTCAAAGGCATTTTCGAACAGGGTGCTTATACATCCAACGGCGCCGAGATGGCCGAGCTGCGCGCCTGGGTTCTGGCCAAGCTGCTGTGGGATCCCACGCTGGACGGGCAGAAGCTTATCGATGAATTCATCGCCGGTTATTACGGCCCCGCCGGCCCGCACATCAAGGATTATCTGCAGGTCACGCACGATGCCGTCGAGGCCAGCGGCGATCATCTCGGGTGCTTTTCGCAGCACACGGCGAAATTTCTCTCCTTCGAGAACCTCAGCAAAGGCTGGGAGCGATTGAAAGCCGCCGAAGACGCCGTCCGGGACAATCCCGACTTACGCTTCCGCGTCCAGGCCGACCAACTACCGATAATGTACACGTTTATGATGCGATGGGACGAGATGCGCCAGGCATGCGAAGCCCGCGGCGCCCATTGGCCAATGCCGGAATCCATACGGGCAACTTACGAGGACTTCATGAAAGTCGCCGGGAAAAAGAATGTCACCCGGCTGAACGAATGGCAGGTCGGCTTCGATGCCCTTGAAAAGGCGCTCGAGCGGGCCAGGAAGTAAACGTCCTATAACAACGCAATCAAATACACGGCCCTAAAATTCGCGCTTGCCGCTTTTGCGGGATCGCGGTATATTTGCATTAATGTACAGTGACATACCACCTCGAATTTGGCTCTTTGAGAAATTGCGGGACGAGGTCTTATTTTAGGAAAGGAAACACAAAATGGCTCGTATTATTTGGATAATAAGTTGTGTATTTCTGGTTTGCGTTGCCGGCATGGCAATCGCCGAACGGCAGTACGCCCCGGACCGCACAGCCGACGTTCTGCATATCATTATCGACGTGACACCCGACTTCAAAACCCGAACCATTGCGGGAACGACAACGATTAAGTTTGCGCCGATTTCCAAGCCGCTGACGGAGCTCCGTCTGGATGCGATCGACCTGGACGTCTCTTCGGTTACGTCAAGCGCGAAGATTGAAGGATATAAAGAGACGGACAAGGCCATAACGATCACCTTCGAGCCGGCGGTTCCGGTCGGAGCCGAGACAACCGTCACGGTCGTCTACGAGGCCGAGCCAAAGCAAGGACTGTACTTCCGCACCCCTGAAATGGGCTACCGCGAAGGCGATACACATCTTTATACCCAGGGCGAAACACACGAGGCGCCGCACTGGTATCCGAATTACGATTATCCGAACGAACAATCTACTTCAGAGTTGATCTGCCGCGTACCGAAGGAGATGACGGTTATATCTAACGGCAGACTCGTCTCAGAAGAGATGGACTCCGACAGCGGGATGAAGGTAGTGACCTGGCTCCAGGACAAGCCGCACGTCAACTACCTGATCGCCCTGGTGGCTGGCCAACTCGGTAAGATCGAAGCGAAATACAGGGACATTCCCATCGCTTTTTATACACCGGCATCGCAGATTAAATACGCCGAAAACTCGTTCAAAGACACGGCGGATATGCTGGAGTTCTACGAAAAAGAAATCGGCGTGCCCTACCCGTGGGACAAATATTACCAGGCGGCCTGCGAGGATTTCGGCGGCGGTATGGAAAATACCTCGCTGACGATTCTCGGCACCGGTACACTTTTTACGGACGAGACCGAGAACATCCGTTCGAGCCAGAGCCTTGTGGCCCACGAGCTGGTCCATCAGTGGTTCGGCGATTATGTGACGTGCAAAGACTGGAGCCATCTCTGGCTTAACGAAGGTTTTGCGACTTACTACGAAGATTTATACGACGGCTACAAAAACGGCAGGGACAGCATGCTCGCCGGTCTGTACGAAACTGCGTCGTATCTGCTTCGAGACCGTCCCGAACATAAGCCGATTGTTTATCGCTCCTACAAAGATAGCTGGGAACAGTTTGACTACCGGACGTACGGCAAAGGCGGATGGGTGCTGCACATGCTTCGGACCGAACTCGGCGAGGAAATGTTCCGCAAATGCGTCAAAACATATCTCGAACGGCATGCTTTGAGCAGCGTAGTCACGGAGGATTTCCGCTCGGTAATCGAGGAATTGACCGGTCGGTCGTATGACCGGTTCTTCGACCAGTGGATTTATCACGGCCGGCATCCCGATCTGACAGTCGGCTACAACTGGTCGGAAAAGGACAAGCTCGCCAAAATCTCCGTCGAGCAGACGCATGAGGTCACCGAGAAGGTAATGCTGTTTCATTTCCGGACGAAAGTTCGTTTTATGATTGGAGATGAGCTGATCGACCGTGAGATCGTTATCGACGGCAAACAGCACGATTTTTACTTCCGGCTGCCCGACGAGCCGAACGTCGTTCGATTCGATCCCGATTACGGCCTGCTGGCCAATATCAAGTTCGAAAAGCCCACGGCGATGCTCTACGAACAGCTCGAGAATCATGACGATGTGATCGGGCAATTGAGGGCCCTCGACGCGCTTAAGAAAAAGAAGGATAAGAAGACCATCACAAAACTAAAGGATGCTCTCAACAACGACCCGTTTTACGCCGTGCGCAGAAATGCATCTTCGGCGTTGCGAGAGATTCACAGCAATGAGGCGTTCGAGGCGCTCGCCGACTCGCTGGTTCAGGCCGATGCGCGGGTGCGCCAGCGAGTCGTCAGAGACGTCAGCAGCTTTTACAGGTCTGAAACTCTGACGCTTTTAAAAAGAACTTTAAGAAATGAAAAGAATCCCGCGATTCTGGAGGTGGCGATTCGCAACCTTGGCCTCTACCATCACAAAAGTACGCGACGCTTGCTTCTGAAATATCTCCAATCCGTGTCTTTTCGCAACGAGCTTGCAACCGCCGCTATCGAGGCAATTCGCATGCTGGATGAGCCTTTCTTCATTGTGCCTCTCCAGAGAGTCCTGGATGAGCGTGAGATGGACTTTCGTTCCTGGTCCTTCACCCGGGGTCTCAACGCACTGGCGCACATTTCCCGCAATGAAGACGACAAAACAAAGGTACGTAACTTTCTGGCCGGCTATGTAAACCATCCGAAAAACAGGATTCAGGCCGGGGCGATCGGGGCATTGGGAACCCTCGGCGACCCCAGGGCCATCCCCATCATTGAGACCTTTTCAAATGACGAGCCGGACGACAATATCGAGCGTTCCGCCGAGAGAGCCCTTAAAGAATTGCGGCAGCGCAAACAGCTCGTTCCGGACGAAATCGTCCGCCTGCGAGAAACGGTTGACGAATTCAGGAAAGAAACCGACAAACTTAAAAACGACCTGGACGACATCAAAAAGCGGCTGGACGCGAAGGAAAAGACCGTCGAGAAGAAGGACAAAGACGAAACATCAGATTCGAACAAAAACACTCCTCTGGACAAATCCGAGGAGAAATAGTCTCGAATCCAGCTTATATAACTCGAACTGATCAATTAGCACTGTCATCCCTGCGAAAGCAGGGATCCAGGAACATAACGATTTTAGTGGATTCCCGCCTTCGCGGGAATGACAGATTGTGCCATGTTATTATCATCGAACGATTTGCTGTTGCATTCGGCTCAACATCGGTCAGTTTGAGTATATAAATTTATTCGCCAAGATGCATCGGCGACAAAAAGACACAAAATATTGAAAAAATAAATTTTGTGCGCACATTTCGGGAGTAGAATTTCACTATAATAACAGAAGCTTCCATTCGGCGTCGCTCAGGACAAGGATATCAGCAGGTTCTTTGAATGGTGAATTGTTTTGAATTTGAATTCAGAAACACAATTAGTTGAAGCCGCCCAAAATGGCCATTTGGAAAGCTTCGGTGCTCTCTACAAACGTTATCACAGCCCGATGGTTGCATTGGCATATTCGATGCTGGCCGACAGAGACCTCGCAGAGGATGCAGCCCAGGAAGTTTTCGCCATCGCCTGCCGCGACATAGAGAGTTTGAAAAGTAAAGAGAGATTTGCCGCATGGTTGGCGGGCATTTGCCGGAACGTTTCGAGGCAGATGCTCAGAGCCAACAGAATCAAGCCGGCCGCTCTTAGCGACGAACACGCCGCCAAGAGCGGCAGCGATTGCGAGGATCGCCGGGAAACTATTCGCCAGGCGGTCTGGAACCTTCGAGAGGCAGAAAGAGAGTTGATTGTTCTGCGTTTCTTCGACGGATTCTCGCAGGCACGGATCTCGGAAGTGCTGGGTCTGTCGCCGCAGGCAGTTAACGGCCGGCTGGTTCGGGCAAAACGTAAGATAGCAAAGTATTTGAAAAGAAACGGTTTTACGGGAGACTATCATGGAACGTCCTGAAAACGATAAGTGGCTTGATGAAGCATTGGGCGAGACAATCGGTTCGAAAGAGACAAGGACGGATTTCGAAGCGTGGAAACAGAAACACCCCCAAGCCGTAAAAATGTTAACCTCGTGGGCAGGGAAGGAAGCTTCGCCGGCTCCGCTGAAGACAAGGAGAATTATCATGAAAAGTCCAATCACAAAATTGGCTGCCGCGGCGGTGATAATAATCGCTGCGGTACTATCAATAACCTTTTTCGATAAATCTGTCACACCTGCTTATGGAATAGAACAAACGATTGAAGCTTTTAGTGATGTAGACTCTGTTTACGTTGAAGCAACGAATCGAAACGAAACAGGCATATCCTACAACTATAGAATGTGGGCTCAGCGAGGTGAAGACGGAAAATTCTTTTTTGGCGACTTTCGGCAGGAAAGCAGCTATGGAGATACAATAGTTGCCAATGAAAGAGAAAACCTAACGTACTGCTATTACCCTTCGACCAAGAAAGTTTATATTTATGAAGGATTAACCGAGACGATTGGTAGCTTTCTGGATATAAATTTCTTCTTATATCTTCAGGAAGAAATGAAAGATGTAAAGATGGAATACGGTAAGGACGAGGTTGCGGGTAAAGAAATAGTTTCTCTTTCATTCAGGGGAACAGAAAAATATCAAAAAAGTTCAGGCAAATGTGGTGTGATTATTTTTGATTTGGAGTCAAAATTACCTTCTTGTATTAAATTATGGGATAATCCTGATTTTCAAGGAGACCCGTTTACAGTGTGGACTTTGATTATGTACAACCCTAAAGTCCGTGAAGATATTTTTAAATTTGAGATTCCGGAAGATGCCACAGTAATAAGAGACTAAAATAGTTGACCCTTATGGAAGGAGTCTCACAGGTATTTGTAAACAGTGCCGGGCTGTTTTTGGCCCGGCTTTTTTATTACGCCCACTACTCTAAAAAATGCAACCTTCGGGCAGTCTGTGCATTATAATAGGTGAAGACTGACTCCGGAGCAATCGAATGGCGGACGACGCGGTAGAGTGCCAATTGGAATCCAATGGTGAAATGTGGGACGAAGACCAGATGCTGGTCTCTGCGGCCCGGCAGGACACTGAAGCCGCAGGAAGGCTCTTTGATAAATATTACAGCGAGATTCTCGGCTACATTTACCATTGTACCCTTGACGGTAATGTTGCTGAGGATTTGACGTCGAATGTTTTTCTTGCCGTTTTCCGGCATCTCGGGCGATACAAGTGGCGACAAATCCCCTTCCGTGCATGGCTATATCGTATTGCCATCAATGAAGTCCGGATGCACTGGCGTAGACAGAAACGTGTTAAGATCGTCAGTCTTCAGCCGGACGATAACTTCCATGCCGCCGGACCGTCAGCCGGGGACAGCCTAGAGGCGGAAGATGAGTACCGCCTGCTGCACAGGGCGCTGATGGAGTTGCGTTTGAAATATCGTACGGTGATCATTCTTCGCTATTTCGAAGATAAGGCAATTGCCGAGATATGCGAAATCACCAGCAGAAAAGAAGGTACTGTCAAATCCCAGTTGCACCGCGGGCTGGCCCGTCTGCAGGATATCCTGGTGCAATGGGGTGTGTTACCCGAATAGTTGGGAATAAAACCATGAGCAAAAATATTAAGAAAATCGATAGATACCTCAAGGGCGTTGTCCCGCCGGAACATGCGTCTCATCAACACCGGCAGCAACTACGCCGAAAGGTTCTCAGAGAAATTGAAAGGAGAAAAACGATGTTTGTTAGAAAAAGAGCTTGGAAAGTAGCTGCAGTGCTTGCCATTTTGATAGGCGTCGGAGCCATATCTGTTGTGGGCGTGAATATCAGAAGGTACTTCTTTTACAAGGGCCAGAACGATGAAGGCTCTCACATTTTCCACAGCGAAGATTGGGAGACCGTCGTTACACTTGACGCCGACGAGGTAACTGACGTGGAGCAAACCCGACAGGACTTGGAAGAGATCGAACTCCTGTACCAACAGGATAAGAGGGAGTTACTGAAGGTCGAAATAACGATGACGGACGGCACCCTTGAGATGAGAGTACATGTGTACAAATATGAACTCTCAGACGGCCGAATAATCGACATGCGTGAAGGTGTTCCCGGAGGTGCCTACGCGTTAGGCGAGGCACGGGTGCAAGAATGGCGCCAACTCAGGAAAGCAGGACCGGGAGAGGACCTCGGCACGTACGAGGAGGTTGTGGAGGACCGTGTCTTCTCCTTCAAACGAGAACGGTTCTTCCTCAGCGACGGAACCGAAATCATCTGGTCAGTTGGCACGCCCAAAAACGGTCAGTAGTTTCGCTATTTAATCGTATCCCAAAAAAGGCTGAGTCTGTCTGGCTCGGCCTTTTTTATGCGCTTCGATAAGGAAAATCCGGCGAAAATTAATAATTTTCTTTAGATTAAATAAGATGGTTTAATCGTTGTATATACGGCGATCGATCGTTTAGAGATTAGTAATGAGGCTTGCAGATGATAGAAGACAAGATTCTTCTATGGAAGATGAAGCATGGCAGCAGTGACGCACTGAGCCGTATTTATGAAAAGTACAAGAGCGATTTATTTTCATTAGCTAATTCTCTTTTACATGACCTGAATGCAGCAGAGGATGTTGTGCACGATGTTTTCGTCTCTTTTGTAAAATCCGCCGATGAATTCCAACTAACCGGAAGCCTCAAAGGATACTTGTTGACGTGCGTTGCTAATCTTTCACGTGACAGGGTTCGTGCAAGAAAAAGAGCGCCAATTGGAATGAACAAAACTGATATGGCAATACCCAACTATAAAATACCAAGCCAGGCATTAATATCAGCAGAAGAGTTGCACTGCCTGAGAGAGGCAATAGCCAAAATTCCTTATGAGCAGCGAGAGGTGGTTATACTGCACCTGCAGGGCAAAAGAACGTTCAGACAAATAGCTGAATCACAGGGTATTGCAGTCAGTACAATCCAGAGCCGGTATCGGTATGGAATAGAAAAGCTGAGATCTCTTTTAGATGGTGAGGTAGAGAAATGAAACCGATAGAAAGTATTAAAAAACTAATAAGAGATTTACACGTTCTGGATATCAATACCAGTGCCGAAATGGATCAGCGAATTTTGCACGATACCCTGAAAGCACAACAAAAATTAAAACAAACAAAATTGGCTGGAACTCAGCCAGATATTTGGAGAATAATCATGAAAAGTCCAATTACAAAAGTAGCCGCTGCGGCGGTCATCATTACGGCAATCACCCTGGGATTATTTGAATTCATCGGTACCGGTAGCAGCTCCGGCGTCGTCTGGGCCGAAGTCGCCCGAAATGTGGAGGCCAGCCCGGGCGTCATCTGGCGGTTGAGAGGGACCGGTTCACGCGACCCGAACGATGACTGGCCCAATGGCTATAAGATCACCTGGCGTTCTGCGGCGATTACGCGCACGGACAACTATCGAGGTGGTCAGATATATCGTACGATCTACCTGAATTACGATGCGAAGACCGTGATATGGGTGGCCCATGATGCCGAAAAGTATAACAAGGAGGCAATGAGCGATGAGCAGGTCCAGAGAGCGCGGGCGGACAAGGAGCGCTGGACGGACCCCAGGAGCCTGCTCAAACTGTGCCTAAGTCTCGAACACCATGAATTGAGCCAAAAGATAATCAACGGCGTGCTCTGCGAGGGCATCGAAGCGACGGTTCCGGGCGGCATCACAGGCCGAATGTGGATCGCCGTGGAGACCGGCTACCCCGTCCTCGTGGAAGTCGAGGCTATAGACGATAAAGGCATCCGTCATACGTCGACGCTGGACCAATTCCAGTGGAACGTGGACCTGTCGGCCGGCGATGTCGAGCCTGAAATCCCCGCCGACTACCAATCGCTCGGTTTAGAAGGAGAGATGAAGATCCTGAGCCAACAGGGCAAGAGGGAATTACTCAGGGTCAAAGAAACGATAATCGGTACCTATCGCTTGAAAACGCATGAGTACAGATATCAACTTTCGGACGGCCGAATAGAGGACATGGGGGAACCTGCCGACGACATGCCAGTGTATAACGAGGAACAGTGGAAAGAATTCAGTCCACAGTTGAAAGAATTTCGCCGACTTAAAGAAGCGGGGCAGGGAGAGGACCTCGGCACCTATGAGGAAACAGTGGAGGGTCGTGTCTTTTTCTTCAAACGAGAAAAGTACTTACTCAGCGACGGAACCGAAGCCATCTGGTCCGTCGGCACACCCAAAGACGGCCAATAGTCTAAAAATTGAATTCTTTTTAACTACAAAAACCGGGCCAGAACTCGCCCGGTTTTTTTGTGTACATTTTTCGAATAAATCTGCATTTTTTATACCCAAAATTCCCACTCAATTGTGTTATAAGTAGTGTTGATCCTAAGCTTGGGAAAGTAACTGACTGATGCTGAAAGATAAAGTGCTGATATGGAAGTTCAAGTGCGGCCGCAGTGATGCTCTTTGTCGTATCTATGAAAAGTACAAAAAAGACCTGCTGAGGCTGGCAGCGATTCTTTCGAATAACAAAAGTGATGCCGAAGATATAGTGCACGATGTCTTTGTCTCATTCGCACAATCTACTGAGACGTTCAAGCTCAGCGGCAACCTTAAAAGCTTCCTGCTGACCTGTGTTGCGAATCGTTCCCGAAACAAAAACCGGGCAAACCAGCGTCGGCAAACCGATGGGCTTGATGAAGCAGAATCCGTCGTCTCGCAGTCAAAGACACCCGAGCAGTGGATGATACAGAGCGAAGAATTGAGACGATGGAGCAGCACAATGGCACGACTTCCATACGAGCAGCGAGAGGCTGTAATCCTGCACCTTCGGGCCGGCATGAAGTTCAGACAAATCGCTCAGTCGCAGGGCGTGTCGGTCAATACAGTCAAAGGTCGATATCGATACGGATTGAACAAGCTGCGGTCAATCTTAAATGGTGAGATGGAAAAATGAAATCAGCAGAGAATATAAAGAAAGTCATTAAGAACCTGGATTTGGGTATTGATACCAATACAAAAACTGATCAGATGATTCTTAGTGAATTACTTGATGCACAAAAAAAATCAATGAAACAGCAGTCGGCATTCATTTTGCCGAACGTTAGGATACTCATCATGAAAAATCCAATAACAAGAGTAGGCTTTGCGGCCATTGTAATCCTCAGTGCATTGTTAGTGATTAGAATGCTTGTCACCCCGGCAAAAGAACCAGCCGAACGAATAGTCAAACAGGAAGGCACACCTGAGACTGTCGAGGGACAGCATTTCGAAGAGAAGTTTAATGGCGAGTTTAGTGAAGTTCGGCAGATGGCTGCGATCGGCGATGTCAAGGGGCTGGCCACAATACTTTCGGAAGGAAAACTCGAGAGCAAGCTGGTGGCCGCGAATTTCCTGGCAAAGATGGGCAAAATGCCCTCGCTGGGCAGAATGCCCGCGCTCGAGACCTTATCCATGCACGCCAGTGGCAAGCTTGTTGTCGACAGCCGGTCGGGCAACATCAGGCTTCGTTCAACTAAATCTCAAGACTGGCTCGATATTACAGAAGGCGTACTTCGGGTACATAACAGCCAGGGTTCTCGCGAAGCCAAACTGGTCCGCGTGACCTACGATATAAGGGGGGATGACGAGAAGTGGGAACAAAGGCAAAGTGAATTTGCCGATTGGCGCCAAAAAAGAGCTGATTTAGAGAGGGAATTGGCACAATTGGGTCAGAATCCTACGAAAGATGTTAGCCAGCTCAGGGAACGTCTTGCAAAATATAATGAAACGCTTGATGGGATGGATGAAGCTGTCTATGTCACTCTCGAAAATGATCGGTTGAAGCTGAGTTGTCCGTTTCGCCGCCGAACGGCGTTCACTGAACTTAGTGATGGAATCGTACGTGTTGAGTGGCACGGTCACATTGTCGAGGCTGATAGTGTGACCTTGCTCCTTGCGCTGGCACCGGTCCGCACAGACGGCCCGCCGCCGCCTGTACCCGGTTGGCGAGCCCGGTTCGACAAAGTGTATTCGCTCGATGACGAGGAGGTGCTTCGCTGGGTGCGTTATCCTTTTATTCCTGAACGTCAGATCTATGCCACTCAGGAACTACGTTACTACCAATCAACAGACAATCCTCCACCGCCAGGTTATCTCTCCTTTCGGTGGGATGGTAAGATACGTAACTGGGCGCTTGCTATGTCGGAATGTTCACTTGGTGGTGTGTTAGAGGAAATCGGCCTCGAACATTATAAATACCGAGATGATAGTCCGGAAAAGCTGATCACGCTTCGACTCGGTGGTGACTGGATTGTTCGCGATAACGTGCCCATTGAAGACAAACTCTTCGCACTTGAAAAGATTCTACGGAATGAATTGGGCCGCACGATAGCCTTCAAAAAACGCAATGTGAATTGTGATGTTATAATCGTACGCGGCCAATACAAACATGTGCCGCTGGAGGGTGTCAAACGGCCGGACAAAATCTATATTTATCCTGATTCATGGAGGCATTTGAATGGCCCGGAACCTTATGCCGGCGGGGGCACCGGCAGTCTCATAAGAATGATCAATATGATCGGCAGCCATTTTGATCGACCGATCATCCTCGAAACGGAGAACCTGTCCGAAATTACCGTAAGCTATTTCACTTCCCAGTCATACAGTCTCGCCATAGCTAACTACAAAACGAGAGAAGAGAAGGAGAAGATATTGGAGTCAGTACTTAAGAACCTTTCGAAGCAAACGTCGCTGGAGTTTGAATACGGTCAGCGTGACCAGGTCATCTGGTTCATCACCGAGCAAAGCGAGGACGAATAACAAATTAGGTCAAGTCCGAGCAACTGGACAAAGGATGGGCTGTTTCCAAACGGAATGCTGACCCGATTCATACGTCCGGGCCGGGTTGGCTCGGCCTTTTTTGTGCGCTGTTGCGCGTAGAGCGACATTTTGGGGCGGACAATTTAGGAAAGTGGCAAAAAAATCCATTTTCTTTATACTAAAACCGTCTGTGCAATCGTGATATTAGTGATGAACGATCGTTCTTAAGGCTAAGCAAGAGAAACTGCAGATGATAGAAGACGAACTGCTCAAATGGAGATTCAAGCGCGGCAGCAAAGATGCACTGCGGCGTATCTATGAGAAGTATCTGAATCATCTGCTGACGTTAGCCATGGCACTCTTGAATGATGCCGGCCGGGCCGAAGATGTTGTGCATGATGTCTTCGTGTCCTTTGCAGGATCCGCGAAGGATTTTAAGCTCGGCGGAAATCTTAAAAGCTATTTGACAACCTGTGTGATGAATCGCGCCCGGGACCGAATCCGGGCGCGCCTCGTCTCCGCTCGGCATGAAGGTTTAATTCACCCTGAGCGTAGTCGAAGGGCGAACTTGAACGGGCCGGATCACGCGATTATATACAGCGAAGAATCACAACGATTGAATCGAGCGATCGCACAGCTTCCGAACGAGCAGCGAGAAGTGATTGCTCTGCACTTAAAAGGCGAAATGACATTCAGGGAAATTGCGAAGCTGCACGATGTATCGGTCAACACGATTCAGGGCCGGTACAGGTACGGTTTGATTAAACTACGGTCAGTTTTGAACGGCGAGGTGGAAAAATGAGATCCAAAGATAAAGTGGAAGAAGCAATTAAGAAGAAATTGAGTTTTACCGCCGGCGCCGAATTACATGACCGAATGCTGGACGACGTTCTGAATGCGCAAGAAAAATCGAAGATAACAAAATCGGCCGCAACTAAGCCGAGAATAGGGAGAATAATCATGAAAAGTTCAATTACAAAATTAGCCGCCGCGGCGATGATTATCATCGCAATAGCGCTTGCAACAAACTTTATTAATAAATCGATGTCCACAGCTTCCGCTGAGGAAGTACTCGCCCAGGCAACGAAAGCCGTATCAAATCTGCGCTCGGTTTATATCAAAGCACAAATACGCACAATCGCCCATGACAACTTCGAGCTGATCGGGCTCGATTACGATTTTGTGCCCAATGAAATGTGGAAAGAATTCGACGGCACACCTCAGGGAAAATGGCGAATCGAAAAGCCGGGACGGGTGGTCGTTATGGACGGCGAATCCTCACTGCTGTTGATCCGCTCGAAGCACGCGGCCAAAGGCGGAATCAATACAGGATTTGTTGGATGGCTGAAACCACTATTGGATGTGGACAAAGTTCTGGACAGTGAAATCAAGCTCGCCCAGGAGCAAGGCTCTGAACTACTGCTTACACACCAAAAAGGCCTCGATGGAAAAGACAAGCTGCTTTTCAGCGTAGAGGCCCTTGCCCAGGGTGACTTTACCAATGACTGGCTGAAGAACAGTTCAATTGATGCTTCCGACAACCTTAGAATTTATACTTTCGACGCAGAAACCAATTTGCTGGAGACTCTTGAGGTCTACGTCCACACCGACGGAGAGGATGTAATGGTGCTTCAGATAACCGACATTGAATACAACCTGGAAATTGATCCGACATTGTTCGCTTTAGAACTTCCCGAGGATGTTATCTGGTACGAACGGCCAAAAGAACTGCCGGACAATGAGAAATATAAGCAGATGGGCCCCAGGGAAATGGCGCAGGCCTTCTTTCAGGCTTGTGCAGATGAAGACTGGGATGAAATACTGAAACTCCGGCCAACCTCAGCCGTCCCTCAGTGGCTAAAGGATACGTATGGCGGCTTGGAAATTGTCAACATCGGTGAACCTTTTAAGTCAGGACTTTATCCCGGCTGGTTCGTACCCTATGAAGTCAGACTGAAATCCGGCGGAATAAGAAAATTCAATCTTGCCGTAAGAAACGATAATCCGGCGAAACGATATGTCCAGGACGGCGGACTTTAACAAAGTAGCCCGATTGTCTGTCAGCAAAATAAAATATTCTCTATACCCAAATTCCTGTTCTGGTGTGTAATAGGACGAAGAGTGATTACTTTTCATACAAGCGTGCACGATGGTAGAAGATAAGCTGCTTATTTTGAGGTTTAAACAAGGCAATTGTGAAGCCTCTATGACAAATACAAGGTCGAGCTGCTTAAGTAAGTTGTAGTGCTCATTGGCAACAAGAATATGACAGATAGCGTGGCACAAAAAGGCCGGGCTTGTTTCGCTCGGCCCTTGCTATTATTTCAAGACTGGTAAGAATTATGAAAAGTCGAATAATAAAACTCGCCACAGCCGCGGTGATAATTACAGCGGCGCTTATCGCCGTTCAGCAGTCCGGCAGTTGGATGGACAGAACCATTCCCGCCTACACGGATGTTCTGGGAAATGTCCGGAAATATAAAACCTTAACGTGGAAGGTCACCATTCCGGATAATGCGGTGATTACCCAGTGTATGGCCCTCGAACCATATTACGTCAGAATTGCATGGCCGAGTGGAAAGGTTTGGCTGTTAGACCGTCACGAGAGAAAAGTTATCCTGATGAATCCTGCGAAGAAAACAGCTAAGATAATGTCCATCGAAGACCAACCTCCGGACATGTACGAGACATTGAGCAACTTTAAGAATATGTCCCAGCTTTCTGCCGAGCAGATAGGCCAACGCCGGATAGGCGAAACTCAGGCAATAGGTTTTCGTGCGTCCTTTGGGCGCGACCAGGCGACTGTCTGGGTCAATCCCCAAACCCAACTGCCCATCCGCATCGAATTTTTAGGAACGAATGAACGGGACCGGACGGAACCAGCGTTCATCTGGAGCGATATTGTTTTCGATGTTGAACTGGATGAATCATTGTTCAGATTTGACCTCGCAGGATATGAGGTGCAAGAAGTTGATTCTGGTTGACGAAGATGGCCAAATCAGACAGCGGGAACTGCCAACCTTAGCTATCCGGCATGTATATAAACAGCCGGGCAGCTACCTCCCAAAGACGAAGCTAAGGCCGGGCGGTGTAGCTGTGCAAGGGCATTGAAAATTTTTATTCAAAATTGGGCTTTGCTTGCACACATCCATTTACATCTCATGGGTGCACGCTTCACCAAGCACAAGCAAGGCCCTTTTTATTCGAAAGGAACTTGCCGCTCGTGTAATAGCAGCAAATATCATACGCATGATCATGCTGGAGTCAGCTATTATCAACAATGTTGATCCTACGCGAATTAGTTTTGTCGGCGCGGTTCGTACCACCGGAAAATAACAGAAAAAATGACTTTTGTTTATGTAAAAGTATGCCGCTCATTCGTTAATATATATAGACGATCGTCAGTTACAAAGCTATTAAGGTAGGCCTTAAATGCTGGAAGACAAGCTGCTTGTTTTAAAATGTAGGCGCGGCAACAAAGAAGCGATGTGCCTGATCTATGAAAAGTACAAAGACTATTTGCTGACGCTGGCAAAAGGGCTTTTGGGTGAGCACGCAGAGGCTGAGGACGTTGTGCATGATGTTTTTGTTTCCTTCGCCCGGTCGGCCGGGCAGTTCCAGCTCACAGGAAGTTTGAGAGCTTATTTGGCAACCTGCGTAAGTAATCTTGCACGGGACAAAATACGCGCAAGGATACGACAGGCCCAAGCTCCTGATCCAGTGACATCGAGTACTTCAGACTCAGATAATCCGGTAGAGCGCTTGATAGAAACAGAGGAATTAAAACGACTGAGACAGGCCCTGAATCAAATTCCGTACGAGCAGCGGGAAACAGTAATGCTGCATCTCAAAGGCGGCATGAAATTCAGAGAAGTAGCCAGGCTGCAAGGCCTCTCGGTCAGCACAATTCACGGCCGATATCGCTATGGACTGGATAAACTACGGTCACTATTGAATAGCGAGGTTGAAAAATGAGATCGGCAGAAGATATAAGAAAGTTGATTAAGAATCTAAATGATACGACCAGTGCAAAGATGGACGAGCGAGTGCGAAAAAACATGCTGCAAGCACTGGCAGAATCCGAAAAACCATCGGCTCTAACACAGCCGAATACAAGGAGAATAATCATGAAAAGTCCAATCACAAAATTAGCCGCCGCGGCGGTGGTAATAATAGCTGTAATGCTGTCAATACACATCTGGGATAAGTCAATGCCTTTGGCATACGCTATTGAGCAGACTATCGAGGCCAACAACAATGTCCGCTACCTGCATATTAAGATTTATACCGCCGATGAGAAGGAACCACGGGAAGGTTGGCTTGAATTTGACCGGGATGGTCAGGCAACGAAAGCACGCATTCACTTGCCGGCCTGGTTCTTCCCTGCGGATGCGGACGGAGCAAGAGTAATAGTATGGAAGGAAGACATAGAACAAGTATGGGATAAAAGCAAAAACGTTCTGGGCACTATGAAGGCCAACGAGAATACGAAGGAACAGTTAACAGCTTTGTTGCGAAAAGTTGATCCAAGACTGGCAGTCAAAAACATTTATGAACTAGAATCACAAGGCAAAGTAGAAGTAGAGATCGCCGAGCCTTCCGATAAGACCGAGCCAATCACAATGACAGTTACATATTCGCTCGAAAGCTCAACTCCCAGCCAACGTAAAGTTTTGCATATTGACCCAGTCACCAAACTTGTAAGTAGCATAGCACTCTATCAACTCAAGAACGGTGAATACCAGTATGAGAGTACGATTGAGCTTGATGAATATAACCAATCCACTAATGCTCAAATGTTTGATTTGCTGAACGAAATCCCGTCTGATGTAACACACGTCGATCAGACTGCGAATGATGTAGGCCTGGCCCAGGGACAACTCAGTGACGAAGAAGCGGCTGTTGAGGTAGTTCGTCAGTTCCTTAAATCTATGATTGCCGAAGATTATAGCGGAGCAGGCAGGTTATTTATTATTCCCTTCAATCAACTTCAACAGCAGTTCGGCAGCGTTAAATTCCTTCGGATCGTCTCTATCGGGCCTGCCGTTCCAAATCCTGAACTCGAGACTAAGGGATTTAGTGTGCCGTGTACAATAGAGATTGAAGAAAATGGCAAAAGGATTACGCCAACATTAGAAGGTATCAAGGTCCAGCAGCTTCGCAATCAGCCAACACGTTGGGGGATCGTCAGTTTGAATAATTAGCCCTGATTACCTTGTCAACGAAGCCAGAATAGGAGGCCGGGCCTGAATGGCTCGGCTTTTTTTTTGTGCGCTTTTGCGAGCAAGAACTATGATTAGACGCTCAAAGCATTACAAGTACCCAAAATAGCTATTTTCTCTATAATAATTGGCTGCTTTCGGGTATAATAACTAATAGAGGCCTTCCGGGTCGAATCAACAGAAAGGGATGTGAACACAAAAGAGCTATGAATTACTGGTTTAGGTGAGGTGCCAATTGTTGTATAAGCGAGAATTCCGTTATCACAACTCACAGATGCTTTCTATGGTTGCGCTGGTCTACGTACTAATAGCACAACATCCCTGTCTGGGCCTGAACTCGCTGCGTTCCATTGACACAGGCGGGATGCAGCAAGCCGGCGCCGTAGCGCCGAAGGCTGTTCAGCCTGAAAGCAACGATTCAAACAGTTCCGCTAACACAACGGGGATTTACGAATGGCTGCTTCACCAGCAAGAACACACGGGAATCTTAGGCAATCAGGAAAATGAGTATTTCTCCGGGCTTTACACCAACGCCCTGGCAGCGATCTGTTACATACACGAAGGAGATATCGCCAGAGCAGAGAGGGTCTTTTCGCTTTTCAATGGCCGCTTGGACGTGGCCAAAGCTCTGCCAGGCGGATTCCCCCAGTTCTGGGAAGCCAATACCGGACAACCGCATCTTGATTCAGATCGCTGGATTGGTGATAACGCATGGCTTCTTATTGCTTTGAACCACCATTATTACAAAACGGGCAAACATACCTTTGCCGAAATGCGGCAAACCATCGCTGAGTGGCTCATCAGCTTGCAGGATGTTGACGGCGAGATCAAGTCAGGTTTCAACCAGGATGGACTAATGTATTGGAAGTCGACCGAAGGCAATCTTGACTGTTACGCCGCATTGATCGACTACCCGGCAGAAAGGAATAAGATCGGGCGGTTCCTGCGGGAAGAGATGTGGGTCCCCGGTGAAGGCAGGTTTCGGATGGGTTCGACAGTTTCGGAATCTGCTTTAGATTGTTTGTCCCTGGGTGTTGCCGCTTTAGGCAGGGACTATAGCAGGGCGCTGCAATATGCGGAAGCCGCACTCCTTTGCCAGCAAATATCTGACGCTACCGGGAATGCTGTGACAGGCTTCTGCGACTTCACGACCCGAGACAGAATCTGGCTGGAAGGAACCGGGCAAATGGTCGTGGCCTACCACGTCGCAGGACAAGAAGACGGTATGCAGCGGTTTCTTGGAGAACTGGACAAAGCCGTGATGCCCAGCAGTCGTTTCGCCGGTACAGTCGGCTTGCCCTGTCATACGAACAATCCGGCATGGACCACCGGATCCACGACAATCTTTGTACCTTCCCAGGCCTGGTATCTCTTTGGTGTCTGGCAGTTCAACCCCATGAATTATAGTTATCCGCGGGTAATTGATTTCAACAAAAACGGCACGGTAGACCTTAAAGACCTTTGCAAATTTACTCAATACTGGCTCGATGATGAATCGTCGGCCGGAATTGCCCCTCTACCGGTTGTAGACGGCAGGGTAGACTTCAAGGATTTTGCTGTTTTGGCTGAACATTGGCTGAAAGATTTTCGCCTGATCGTACACTGGAAGCTGGACGAGACAGAAGGAGCCATCGCCCATGACAGCGTCGGCGATAATGACGGCATTGTCCACGGCGAGCCACTCTGGCAGCCAACTGGCGGAAAGCTGGATGGTACGCTCGAATTCGATGGTATTGACGATTATGTCAGTACCTCCTCTGTCCTGGACCCGGCAGGTGGCCCGTTCAGCGTGTTTGCGTGGGTAAAGGGAGGCGCCCCGGGACAAGTCGTTATCTCACAAACAGGTGGAGCCGGCTGGCTGGCCACTGATCCGTCACAAGGCAATCTGGTGACCGCACTGAGGGCACCGGGCCGGTTTGGGCGTCAACTATGGTCCCAAACCGTTATCACTGACGGTGACTGGCACAACATAGGGCTGGTGCGGAACGGCTATCGTCGGGCTCTGTATGTTGACGGCGTTGAAGCAGCCAACGACACACAGGCTGGCCTGGAAGGGTCAGATGGTGGCTTGTACATTGGTGCAGTAGATAACCCTGATGCAGGAAGCTTCTGGTCAGGCCTGATCGACGATATCCGCATCTACAGTTGCGGCCTCAGCGCAGATGAAATCGCAGACCTCTATGAAGACACGCTCGGCGCTTTGCCCGAATAAACCGGTTAAGTGGAACACTAATCACCGAGGGATGAGAAAAACCGGTTAGTCATTTCATAAAGGATTTGAACCGATAGGTCGGGCTTCATTCGCTCGGCCTTTTTTTATTGGCTTTAGCTGAGGCTATGCTGTCATGGGAACAATATTGTCGTTGTGCTTAATCTTTCATGACGATATGTTTCAGAAACGTACGAGAGGTTTAAATTTTTTGCATTTAGTCTGCGTGCTATTCGTCTATATTATAGTAACCGGTTATAGGAGCTCCAATTGAATGCTCATTTAGATGAAAGTTTGGTGCGTGCCTGTCAACGGGATGACAAGACTGCATACGCAGTACTTGTGAAAAGGCACTACAGGCATGTTTTTGCGATATGTCTGGGCGTGCTGGGAAATGTGGACGATGCCGAAGATATTGCTCAGGAGGCCATGCTCAGGGGCTTGCTGAAGATAAAGAAACTCGACAAGGCCGAGCAGTTTGAGTCATGGATTCTGCAAATTGCTAAGAACCTCTGCATTGATTTTCTTCGCCGGCGAAAACGCACGAAAGCAATTGAGATCGAGCAGCCAACGCAGCCGTCGCAGAGGTCCGGCAAGAATCATGACCTGCAGCAGGCGATCAGACGGCTGCCGCAGGAGCTTCGAGTGCCGCTGACGATGTTTTACTTCGACGGGAAAAATGCAAAGACCATCGCTGAGAAGCTGGACATTTCGCACTCCGGAGCTTGTCAGAGAGTCAGAGCGGCAAGAAAAAGACTGCACGAACTGCTGACCGAAAGGACAAAACAATGAATAGCATTTGTGAAAAGATGAAAGACCAAATCGCAGACCTTGTTACGGGAATCCTCTCGGAGGCACAGGTGCAGAAGCTCCAGCAACACTTGAATGAATGTGCCGCCTGTCGGGACTATGCACAGGCACTGAAAAACGAAGATGCACTGCTGACAAAATTCGTTTCAGATATGGATATGACAAGTCGGCAAGAGCGTGTCCTGCAAGCAATAGACCGCTCTTGTGCATCCATGCCAATTGAAACTCTTTCAATACGGAGAACAATTATGAAAAGTACAATCACAAAATTAGCCGTCGCAGCGGCGATAATAATAGTAGTAACGCTGTCAATACAACTCTGGGATAAGTCAACACCTTCAGTATACGCTTTCGAGCAAACCGTTGAAGCTATGCAAGGCAAGCGGTCGTTTCACATACAGACCTACTTCCAACAGCGCCGCAAGGATGAGTTTTGGGCCGAGTTCGATGAAGAAGGGAAACTGATTCGCTATCGGCAAAAAGAAGGCAAAGGTCCGGAAGGATCTTTGGTGACGCTATGGGAAAACGGTGTTCAAAGCCAGTATTCTCCACCGCCGGATGGTATTCACCTGATGAAGCGTGTCGACAACACCGGTGGCGGGATAGAGGGACTTGAGGAATTCGACCCAGAGACTATAGTGCAGGAGATTGATGCGCTAGTCGCTGATGGCAAGGCCATCATGGAGATACAGGAACCCTCGCCTTACGCAGACCTGATGACGATTCAGGTGACGCGCATAGACGGCAAGGCGCTCCGACAGGTCCTGGTTGTCGATCCTGACACGAAATTCGTCGTTAGAGTTGACAACTACTGGGGTCGAGACGGAGAGCAAGTGTTCCACAAGGGCACTGAGGTGCTGGAATATAACGAACCTATCGATCCCAGACTCTTCGAGCCAAATTTCCCTGAAGACACGATCCTTATTGACCAGGTTGCGCAGGAAGTCGGCATGGCTCAGGGCGAGATGACCGACGAGGAGGTTGTTGTGGAGATTCTTCATGAGGCTCTGGAAGCCCTGGCCAAGGAAGACTACGCCATGGCCGGCAAGCTCTGGGGCGGCGCACCGACCAGACTGTTGACCGAACGCTGTGGCCACCTGCGGCCCGCGAGCACGGTTTCTGTCGGCAGCCCGGAATATGTTCAAAACGTACTACCTGTGTACAGGGTGAAGTGCACATATGAGGTCGAACGTAACGGCCAGATGGAGACTATTAGCCCGACATTTACAGTTAGGGCAGTCAGTGGTCAGCCGGGACGCTGGTACGTAGCCTGGTATGTCTTTATTGAAGATGAAACAACCTCGAAGGACAGAACGGTAACGGAGATCAATGACTCTCGCCTTGAAGTCAACCCTCAAGACAGCATCGTAAAGGGGATAATTACCCCTGGTGTACAAGTTGGGGACTATCCATTAGGCATGAGCAAAGATGATGTTTTGAAAAGTCTGGGACAACCAAACCATATTGTCTATGAGAACAAACATTATACTCTTAACAACCTTCCGAAAAGGTATTACCTGGCTTTCAGTGATATTTCCTTTTCAATCGTTGATGATTCAGTCAAAGGGATTAGCGTGGGTAGGCCTTCCTACAAATTCGCCAATGGATTAGGAGTAGGTGACTCTGAGCAGGAAATCATACAAGCCTTCGGTGACGATTTCCATATCAAAGAGACTGAGTGGAAGGATTTTCTCACTTACGAGAGTGAAGGTCTCACGTTTGAAATCCACAAGACGGACAGAACGGTAATTGAGATCAACATTACTCCCCGTGACAATGAATAAGGAGTAATGCTCAGCGAACAGAATGCACATTTCATAAATAATCAACCGGCCGGGCTTGTTTAACTCGGCCCTTTCCTTTATTTCAAGACGAGGAAGAATTATGAAAAGTCGAATATTGAAACTCGTCACAACCGCGGTGATAATTACAGCGGCGCTTATCGCCATACATCAGTTCAACGGCTCGCTCAACAGAGCAATTTTCGCACGCGTCGATTCGTCGGGAGATGTCCGGAAATACAAAACCTTAACGTGGAAAATTACCCTTCCGGATAAGGCGACGATTCTCCGGTGTATGGCCCTTGAATCATATTACGTCAGAGTTGTATGGCCGAGTGGAAAGGTTTGGCTGTTAGATTGTCGCAAGAAACAACTTATCATGATGAATCCTGCGAAGAAAACAGCAAAGATAATGGTCATAGAAAGGGAACTTCCTGACGTATACGAATCTGCTCGAAACTTTAAGAATATGCCCGGGTATTCCATCGAGCGAATAGGTCAACGTCGGATAGGCCAAAAGCCGGCAACAGGTTTTTATCTTACAAACAAAAAAGAAAATGACCAGATGATTGTTTGGATTGATCCTCACAGCCAACTGCCTATGCACGTCGAATTCTTTGGGGTAAACGAATTGGGACAGATGGAACCAAAGATAATCTTTAGCGACATTGTTTTCGATGTTGAACTGGACGAATCATTATTCAGATTCGACATCGAGGGATACAAGGTGGAAGAACTTGATTCTTTCCAGGTTAAAAAGAGGGACGCACAGTATTTTTAGCTACTGACGAATACTATGCTGTCTATTCGATATAACGAGACTGAGTCAATCGAGACGTCGCTGAGTACGGGCGGCCGCTATGTGCCCACATCAATGATTTAGGAGAATAAGAAGTCATGAAACGAACAACAGCAGCGCTTACAGCTCTCGTCGGGATTCTTCTTACCGGCCTCCACGACGTAGGGGCAAGTCAACAAGAGCCGTCGGAGAATACCATCGTGCCTGGTGTGCGCGTGGGCGCGTTCACGTTTGGCATGAGCAAAGACGAGGTGTTGAGAAGGCTGGGAAAACCAAAGGGGATTTTTTTCGCGGGAGAAAGGTACACTCTCAACAATCTTCCGAGAAGGTATTTCATGTTCTTTGGTGATATTACATTTGCGATGGATGACGATTCAGTCAAAGGGATTACCGTGAATAGTCCTCTCTACAAATTCACCAACGGCTTGGGAGTCGGTGACTCGGAGGAAAAGATCAAACAAGCCTTTGGCAATGACTTCCAGCTTGAGGAAGCCGAGGGGAAGGACTTTCTCACTTACGAGGACAAAGGTCTCCATTTCGAAATCCACAAGAAGAATAGAACGGCGATGGAGATTACTGTCAATCAGACAACGGGCAATCATGCTGATAGTGATGCACCCAACAGCGAGAAGGCAATAATGCTCAGCGAGCAGTCACTATGACCAATTTCGAGACCAAATACACAAAATTACGTACATGGAGAAAGTCGAAATCAAGAAAAGCAGTCGTCGTCCATGGTCGAAAGATGAGATTAAATTACTCAAGAAACTTTTTCCGAGCGGCGGGGCAAGGGAAATAGCTATGCGGACTGGACATACTTTGGCTGCGGTCAGACAAAAAGCGTATGACATGGGGATTACAACAAGGGAATATCGTCGTCGTCTCTGGTCAGCCGACGAAACCGAACTACTCAAGAGACTTTACCCAAATGAGAGTATACGCAACATAGCCGATAAACTCGGGCGGTCTGAGCAAAGAGTATATGACAAAGCACATACAATCGGCCTTAAGAAAGAGAAGTATTGCCCTTGGTCAAAACAAGAGCTAATGCTGCTTCAAAAAATGTACCCAGATAACAGCCCACAGGATATAGCGAACAAGCTTGGACGGACTGTTTCGGCAGTAATAGCAAGAGCATGTCAATTGGGATTTAGCAAAAAACCTCATGTTTGGTCGAAGAGAGAACTGAATCTGCTCAAGAGACTATATCCAAACAGAACGGCACAGCAAATAGCCGACCAAATTAGAAGACCTGTACAGGCGATAAGAAAGAGAATAGTCATATTGGGACTTAAGAAAAGACTCGGATATGAGGAGCGTCATCGAGTTGTGAATGGGGCCAAAGAGAAGTTATGCCGCAAGTGCAGAAAATGGCGAGGTGAGAGTCAGTTTAACAAAAACCGTAACAGCAAGGACGGATTGAATATTCAATGCAGAGACTGTGTTAGGGCTTATGACCTCAAGCGTTACGAGCGGATTAGGAAAGCCGGGATAAAAAATCTCCAATATAAGAATCGTCACCGGGTCGTTAATGGGGTCAAGCAGAAGTTTTGCCGAACGTGCAAAAGATGGAAAGACGAGAGTGCTTAAGTGGAAATTCAAGCGAGGAAAAACTAGGGACAGTCACGAATGGCACTGCCGTCGCCAAGCCCTTACCTGTCTTAGAATTACGTTTGTCCAAGTTCCTCTCGTAGTTGATCGCGTGGGCATTGCATGAGTGGGTAGCGGTGTCGGCGACGTTTCAAGACGCGAGGTTCAATACGGCCGGGAAAAACTATGGACAGCCACCTATTTACGGTTACCAAAACCGGTGACTGTCCCCAATAAACCCCAATAAACCAAACGACAATTGTATAGTCTTTTCTGCTCAAACCCAGATTCCTCCACTGCGCGATGCTGCGCATCGCTCCGGTCGGAATGACAATAGCATGACAATGGTGGGTCTGCTTATCAATGATTATCGATTAATGATTACCCACAGGATGCCTTACGGCATTGATTATTTCTCTTTGAACTCGGTGTTCTCTGTGGCTAAAATCCGTTAAATCTACGGCCCTGCCGATGCGTTATTTGTTATAAGTTCGGAGGCTATGGAATTTCTGCCGGGGCCGGCTCTGCCGCATTGGGATCGGGCTGCTCTGCTCCGGGGGATTCCCGGCTTTCGAGCCACGTTCCTTTGTCGCTGTTCCAAATCCGGATATCCGTGATTTCCACCTCTGTCCTTAACTCGTCCGATTTAAGGTGTCAGGAGCAATTTTGGTCGTAGAGATTAACTGGGCTGGATGTGATGAATAGATTTTCCTCTTGCGAGAAAGCTGCCGGAAGATAAAAAGCTCCTTCACCACGAAGCTCACGCAGGATAAAGTGCTATTTTATGCTCAAAGTTGATTTTTCATGCAGTTGTGTCTTGTGTTGGGCATGTCGTAACGTAAATTTGTATATCGCGGCCAGATGCTTCGACTGTGCTACGCTCCGCTCAGCATGACAAACAATGGTGGAACAAGGCATCGGCTTCGATCAGGCCATGTTTTGCCTATCGTAGTTCCTGCGTGCCAAGGCACAAATTAGCACGGATAAAAAATCTGTTGCAAATCTGTGGAGCTTTACTATAATACCCGCTTGTTTGTGCGTGATGTGTACCACGCAACGCAATACGATATACACAATACGAAATAGGGAGAAGTTTTAATGGGACCAGTTACAGAAACGGAAATTGACTTATTTGCCGAAGATTTGCCGTCGATGGACGAGATTCAGACGCTGTCTGAGTTTATCCATTCCAGCGAAGCAAACCGGATAAGCTTCAATGAACAAGTAGAATCAAATATTTCCAAAACCGGACAGAAAGCCTCTCTGGCAGTGGGAATCGGCCTTTTTATTCTTGGCAGATACGCCGAAGCAGCCGGGAAACTTGCGAAAGGCAATGACTGCAAAGAAAAATTCATCTATCTGGCCTTTGCGCTTCGCCGGCTGAGGGAATTCGAGAAGACGATCGAAAACCTGCAGAAAAGTCTCGATTATGAGGCCGATAAATTAATTATAACAATGGAAAAAGCCGCCACTTATCGTTATGCAGGCGATTTTAAGGCTGCGGCGAAGGAACTTAAAACCTGCACTAACTTTGAGAACGTAAGTGCCGAGTATCACTACCAGCTTGCCCGTCTTCAGGAAGTCGAGGGTCTTTACGAAGAGGCAACGGACAATTACCTAAAGGCTTTGGAATTATCCCCGAACCATCAAAAGGCACTTTTCCACCTGGCCTTTCGCTGTGACTTGTCCGGGGATGAAGACGCTGCTATCGACTACTACAGGCAAATTGCTGCAAGCTCGCCGGTTTACGTAAGTGCCCTCATGAATTTAGCTGTTCTTTACGAAGATAGCGAGCAGTTAGACAAAGCAACTCAATGTGTCGATGCCGTCCTGGAGGCTCATCCGAATCATAAAAGAGCAATTATGTTCAAGAAAGACATCGATAGCTCGAAAACGATGTTCTATGATGAGGAAAAAGAAAAGAAGAAGACCCGCAAAAGCCAGATTCTCGAAACTCCAATGTCTGATTTTGAGCTATCGGTCCGCAGCAGAAACTGCCTGAAAAAAATGAAGATCGACACGCTCGGCGACCTTCTGAATATCACGGAAACAGAGCTGCTGTCTTATAAAAACTTTGGTGAAACTTCACTCAGGGAAATCAAAGCTATCCTCGAACCAAAAGGATTATACCTCGGCATGGCCCTGGAGGATAAACAGCTCTCTTCAGGAGAAATGGCTGATGAGGCCGTCGCAGAAGACCAGGAAGAAGGGCTCAAGAACAAACCGGTCGACGACCTACGATTGTCGGTGCGTGCCCGCAAATGCCTGCAAAAGCTCAATATTCGTACAATCGGTGAAATAACAAGTAAAACGGATGCTGAACTCCTCGGCTGTAAAAACTTCGGCGTTACAAGCCTGAACGAAGTAAAAATAGCCCTCACTGACCTTGGATTATCACTGCGAAACCTGGACTAACCGATTGATCATTATCAGGTAAATTGACATTGTCCACCATAATCCAACTGACAGCAGATCCGGGGAAAATTGTCTCGCGGACGGTCTGGCATGTACACCATCTTCGAGTATCAAGCGGCAAAAACGCAATCCTTTTGCTTCTGCTGCTGATTCTCGGCGGTTGTAAGAAACGTCAACTGACGACGCCCACCGTCCAGATGGATATCGAATCACAGTTTTGGGTCAGAGTATTGCTCTTCGATGATGTAACAGCCTGCACACTAAAAACTGTCTCGCCATTCAGCGTACTCAACGAGCAGACCGCACAACAAACACAGATTACAGAAACTCGTTTCAACCAAACCAATGTACCGATAAGCCTTGAACTGACCAACGGCAGAATCACTATCGACGGCCAGGCCTTAGCAAACGACAATGTCGTCATTTTCCCAGACGACCCATACATTTTCAACCTGAACGGCAGCGATTATCGCGGCAAGTTAAGGCTTATAATCAACCCTGACGGCAATTCATTCGATGTGATTAATATGGTTCCGCCCGAGCCATATTTAGCCGGCGTCGTAGGTGCCGAGATGCCAGGCTACTGGGAGCCGGAGGCGCTTAAGGCACAGGCAATTGCAGCAAGAACTTATTGCTTTTACATTAAAAAGCGATTCGGCACCAATCGCGAATGGGACATGAAACAAACAGCGGCGCACCAGGTTTACCGGGGCCTCAGTGCCGAGTCGGCCCAGATTTGGCAAGCCGTCAATGAGACAAAAGGCCAGGTAATTAGCTGTAAACAATCCGACGGTCATGAAGATATCTTTCCGGCCTACTACAGCTCAACCTGCGGCGGTCATACCGAGAACAGCAAAAATGTATTCGGCGATTCCTTCGAAACGCTTATCGGCGTGCCCTGCCCCTATTGTCAGGATGTCGCTAAGCCCAAGTTCTTCTTCTGGCCTATGATTCAATTTGACAAGGCTGCTGTAACAGCCAGGCTCCTGGAAAGATATTCAAAGCTCAAGCAGCTCGGAGAAATCACAAACGTAACTGTGGCCGGCCAGAGTGATTACGGACAATATTTTCGATTGACCAAAGTAAAACTCATCGGTTCAACCGGTAAAAGCGATTTTCTCCGTGCGGAGGACTTTCGTCTGGCTATCGACCCAACAGGCCGAAAATTGAGAAGCACAATTTGCCAAATCATAAAATTGTCTGATAAATGGGCGTTTTTCTCAGGCAGAGGCTGGGGGCACGGCGTCGGAATGTGCCAATGCGGCGCCCAGGGAATGGCAAGAAACGGCAAAAATACACAGCAGATACTTTCATATTATTACCCCGGGTCTAAAATCAAAAGCATTTATTGAAACCGGGAAATATGGAACGACTGCATGAAGAAAGATAATATACGAAAACATAGCACAAAAACATGAAGGGCGAAATTCGATATTCGAATTCCATAAATGGATAATCTTATGTTCTCAGTTTACAGTTACATAGCAAATGGCTGACTTTGAAGTTCTCCATCAGGATTCAAGCTCCGCAGCCAGGCTGGGTTTGCTGCATACCGCTCACGGGAAGATCGAAACTCCCGTTTTCATGCCGGTCGGCACTGCCGGGGCGGTAAAAGGTATCACTCCGCAGCAGCTCAAAGATACAGGTGCCGGCATCATCCTGGGTAACATCTATCATTTACTGCTCAGGCCCGGAGTTGAGACGATTGAAAAGCTCGGCGGACTTCATAAATTCATGGCCTGGGACCGGCCCATATTGACCGACAGCGGCGGATATCAGGTATTTTCTCTGAGTCCGCTGACTAAAATCGACGATGACGGCGTTGAATTTGCCAGCCACATAGACGGGGCAAAGATATATTTGAACGCTGAAATCGCAACAGAAATCCAAAATCGATTAGCTGCCGACATAATAATGTGCTTCGACCAATGTACACCATCCGGCGTCGATATATCACAGCTTGAAAAAGCCGTCGAGAGAACAATACTTTGGGCTAAACGCTCTAAAAAGGCGCATAACAGACCGAACCAGATGCTCTTTGCCATTGTCCAGGGCGGAATAAATCCCGAGTTGCGAACATACTGTGCTCAAGAACTTGTCAAAACAGGTTTCGACGGGTACGCCGTCGGCGGATTAAGCGTGGGCGAAGGACATGACGATATGATAAGAACAGTAAGCCATACCACGCGGCTCTTACCGGCGGACAAACCTCGTTACCTTATGGGCGTCGGCACACCGGCGGATATTATTGCCGCAGTCCTGGCCGGCATTGATATGTTCGACTGCGTCCTGCCGACGAGAAACGGGCGAAATGCCTTTGCCTTTACTGAAAATGGCCCTCTTCGGCTGAGAAATAACACGCATATCAATGACACCAGGCCAATCGAAGCCGGCTGCGACTGTTATTGCTGCAGAAATTTCAGCAGGGGTACATTGAGACATTTCTTTAATTCGGGAGAGATGCTCGGGCCGATATTGGTATCTGTGCATAACCTTACGTTTTACCAAAGACTTATGACCAAAATAAGGCAGGCCATAAAAAGAAATAAATTAGCCGATTTGGCAAAAGAATTGATTATTAACTATTGATTATTGGTTATTGATAAAAAGATAAAAAGTAGTTAGTATTGCCGGTTTAGCCGGCGGCATTTCCGCCGGTTATATCAATACGGAATACGACATATGAAATTATGAAGGGAAAATAAAGATGAACAATATATGGATATTAGCCCAAACAGACAGCAGCGATGCTTCATCGGGCATTTCTTCTGAGCCGATAAGTTCGGATGAGCAGACGACAACGACCGAACAATCCGATCCCAGTGCACCGGCCGAACCTCTGAAGCGAAGTCCTTTCGGCGGCACTCAATTAATCTTTCTCGGTTTGATGTTCGTCCTAATGTACATGATCCTTTTTAGAGGACCTCGCAAGAAACAGCAACAGCATAAACAAATGGTACAATCGTTGGCAAAAAACGATAGAATACAGACAATTGGCGGGATTATCGGAACCGTTGTCGATATTAAGGAAGATGAGATTACGCTGAAAATTGACGAGTCGAATAATACGAAAATAAAGATTCTCCGTTCAGCAATCGGTAGAAATATGTCGAAAGATAAGAATTAGTCGTTAGTACATAGCCGGCTATTTCACAGCCGTTTAAGCGATACGCAACACGATATTTGAGGGAAGTTATGAGTAAGAATCTGACGCCGAAAATTGTTTTAATCATTGTTTTAGTGCTGGTTGCAGTCTGGACCTTATATCCGCCAAACAAGACCTTAAAGCCCGGAATAGACCTGGCCGGCGGTACGAGTCTTATCTATGAAATTGACACCCACGGTCTCGCAGAAGCAGAAAAGAAAGATTTATCGCAGAAATTAATAACCGTTTTGCGAAGGCGAATAGATCCTGCCAACATCCAAAACCTTATATGGCGGCCCCAGGGCAGCACCCGCTTCGAGATACAAATGCCCTTGGCAAGTGTGGAAGCACGCCAAAAACGCCAGAACTACGAGAAGGCCGAGACAAACCTGCTCGATAAAAACGTCAGCGCCGCCAAAATCATGCGTTCTCTCAAAGAGCCCGCCGAAGAGCGAGCCGGACTCTTTAAGGAGTTCGCACAGGAAGATCCTAACAGACTGGCAATTCTTGATACTCTGGCCACAGAGAATGACGATCGCCAGGAGCTTAAAGACAAAAGAGATGCCCTCTACAGCGACCGCGAAGCTACAGAAGCGAAGATGTCATCGGCCGGACTTGACCTCGAGAAAATCAACGAAAATATAAGTAATTGGGTCGGGCTAAACGACCAGGAACTCTCCGAATCGATAAGAGAATTCAATGACGTCAACGACAATCGCGATATGCTGACGGGATATGTTAAGACCTACGTCGAGTGGTCCCAGGTTTCAGATCAGTTTCTGGAGAAAAACGCCGAGTACATAAAGGCAAGAAAAGCCATCGATCAATTAAATCTTACTAAAGATCAGTTGGACTTCTGCCTTGAGCTGCCTGAAAAGTCTTCGAAACGCACAGACCAGATCGAAAAGCTCAAAACTAATTTCCCTGACCGGGTAGATGAAATTAACAGGGTAATCACAGCATTCGACGAGTACCGCCCTTTTAGAGGCAGACTCGACGATCCCAAGGATCTGCAGCGAATGCTAAAAGGTGCCGGAATACTGGAGTATAGAATACTTCCCACGCAGGGACACCCTGAAGTTGACATGGACCAGATAGCCGGTTACGTCGAGAGACTCAAGGAAATAGGACCGAGATCGGCCTTAGACGCCCCATACATATGGTGTGAAATAGAGAATTTCGAAGAATGGAGGGCGGCCGACAGGGAAGACCGACCTGCAATTACCGAGGCATTTGGCGACAAATACTATGTCCTTGCCAGCAACAAGACAGACGAATCGATGCTGCACAGCCCCAGTAAGAGAGAGTGGAAACTGGAAAGGTCCTATCCGACAACCGATGAAATGGGGCGAAGGGCAATTGGTTTTCTGCTGGATGACAGAGGTGGAAATCGATTCTTTATAGTGACCGGGAAGAACAAAGACCGGCCGTTATGTATCCTGCTTGATGGAATCGCAATATCGGCACCGACTATCGAAACCCGCATTCGCAGGCAAGGCTCAATAACGGGCAACTTCACTCAAACAGCAGTTGAAGACATGGTTAACAAGCTAAACGCCGGTTCTTTGCCGGCAAGACTTATAGAACAGCCCATTTCCGTTAATACGATTGGCCCGTCCATCGGCGCCGACAATCGTGACCAGGGCATAAAAGCCGGTTTGATCGGCCTTGGAGCAGTCATTGTATGTATGGCAGTTTACTATTGCCTGGCCGGCTCAATCGCAGACGTGGCGTTGCTTTTGAATATGCTCTTTGTCCTGGCAATAATGGCGGGTGTGCGAGCAACTTTCACGCTGCCCGGCATCGCCGGCATCATACTTACGATCGGTATGAGTGTTGACGCCAACGTCCTCGTATTCGAAAGGATCCGTGAAGAACAACTGCGAGGCGCATCTTTGAGGATAGCCATCACAAACGGCTACCAGCGGGCCTTCAGAACTATTTTTGATGCGAACCTGACCACGTTTATTACCGCTGCGATTCTATACTGGCGCGCTTCGGAAGAAGTCAGAGGCTTTGCGATTGTGCTCATGCTCGGTATTGCATCCAGTATGTTTACCGCTTTGTTCGTAACTCGAGTGATTTTTGATTATCTCTTGTCGAAGCGAATTATCAAAGATCATTTACTTATGCTCCGCCTTATCCACAATCCGAACGTGAACTGGATGCGCTCCAGGCCAATCTTCTTCGGCGTATCGAGTTTGCTTATAGTTGGAGGATTACTTGTCTTCTTTACAAGAAACGACTTAGAGAACAATAAGTACGACATTGAATTTACCGGCGGAACCAACATACAGATCAATCTCAAAGAAGCCCTCGACCGGCAGGAAGTCGAAGGAAGAATCCAGAAAATCGGGACTGATTTGAACAATCCCGGCCTTGTAGCGGCAAGCGTTTACAGTATTGGAAAGTCAGGTAAACAGTATGAAATAAGCACAATAGAAACAAACAAAATCGCTGTTACAGTAACTTTCCCCCAGGCGGGGCAGCACTCAGCGGGTGAGCTAACCGCCGCAATAGAAAACGCTCAGGTGCAGTTTGCCGGCAGGCTCAGTAACCTGATCGTGACACAAGATACGAACAACACCGCGACATTCACAATATCAACAAGCCAGATGAACCAGTCTCTGGTCAAAGATGTATTGGCAACAGCTTTTCCCGATGCCGATATCTCAGAACCACAGGTCGATGAAATTGTCAATAACGCGATACTGACGGCTTTTGCAGACCAACTGGAAATTCAACAAAATCTTCAGCCCAAAATCATCTCCGAGCAAAAGATATCCGAAGAACTGATAGACTCTTACCCCGAGCTCATTGATTTTCTGGGCGGCATCAAGATCGAATGTGAAATCCAAAGATCCGCCATAGCCGGAGAAATCATCCAAAGATTCAAGGATTTACTGTTTAAGCCGGACATGCAAAACCTCGAACGGTATCCTTACGAAATCCTTGATTCAAGCCTGAATGCCATGGCCGATCCAAACCAGCCTGTCAAATCGTTTGTTTACGTAAGCGCTAATCCCGAAGCAGGTTTCCGCGAAC
>Ga0307378_10001077_pt1 | contig 45081 bp, 52 predicted proteins | sample UN1MG_FD_202238 | JGI IMG/M metagenome (GOLD analysis project Ga0307378, IMG submission 202238) | Soil microbial communities from Risofladan, Vaasa, Finland - UN-1 | ecosystem: Environmental > Terrestrial > Soil > Coastal area > Acid sulfate soil | place: Finland: Risofladan, Vaasa | collected... | reverse complement strand
GAACTCCTCGGCCGCGTCGCGGGCCAGGCCATGAGTCCGGCGGCCCGGGTGGCGAGCCTCCTCGTGTCGGCGGGCGGCCGGTTGGCGTCTCAGGTTCGCGAAGTGGAAAAGAAGGCCACGGCCGAAGTGCCGGCCGAGGGCGCCGCACCAGCGGCCGCGGAGGCGGCGCCGCCTGAAACCCCGGCGGCGCCCAGCGCGTAAACGTCGTTTGGTTAGCCGCCCCGCTTGCGGGGCGCGATAGTTAGCCCGCCGTGAATACATGGCGGGGCGAAACAAAGGTAAAGGCCCGCAACGAGCGGGTGAGCACAAGTGAGCGGAGGTACGTAGCAATGGTGGAAGCGACAGCGGAACGGACTTGGAACGCCAAGATCAAGCAACTCGGCGACGAGATCGTCGGCTTGACCGTCCTTCAGGCGAAGGAACTCGGCGATTACCTGGAAGAGGTCCACGGGATCAAGGCGGCGGCCGGCGGCGTCATGATGGCGATGCCGGCGTCGGGCGCGGCGGCAGCGGCCCCGGCGGCCGAAAAGGACACGTTCGACGTCGTCCTGGTCTCGGTCGGCGACAAGAAGATCCCCGTGATCAAGGTGGTCCGCGAGATCACCAGCCTCGGCCTCAAGGAAGCCAAGGACCTCGTCGAAGGCGCCCCCAAGGCCGTGCGCGAGGGCGTGGCCAAGAAGGAAGCCGAGGACCTCAAGAAGAAACTCGAAGAGGTCGGCGCCAAGGTCGAGTTGAAGTAGCGCCTTGGCCGATCGAGCGCGCGGCCAGCGGAGTGCCGATGGCGTTGGACGACGTCGTCAAAGCGATCTTCGAGGCCCCCCGATGGAGGCCCGAGGTGGCGCGGGCGCGCTGCGCCCGCCGGCGGAATCTGAAGGTGGTAACCTGTCGAGGGTGACACGGTGAGCGATTACTCACAGACCAAGATTGAGATCATAAACATTATTCGCGAAGGAAGGCTCTCCAAAGAAAGAGCCAGGGATAGGATATATGATCTCTGGCTTGAGAAGCCAAGATACAAAGCCTTGCGAGAGAAATGGATGTTTGAGATTCCAGGCCTTGAGGTAATGTGGGTGGTTACGACCAATCTTGATGGCAAACCTCTTGGCGATCTGGAACTTAGAGCCCTTGAACTGAAGTTGATCTTAGAGCATCCATATACTTTAACCCAACCACGACCGCGATTCAATAGTGATCCCAGGGATATAGATGCCGCAAAACGCATTATTGAGAGAGAATGGGGACCCGAACTCCAACGCTTGTTCGAAGACTGTCAGAAGCGGATGCTTGACTTTACGGCAAACTGGCATGATTGCCGCAAGGGCAGTCCTGATCCTGAAGGACGACTGCAAGGCATTTACGTTTTTCGAGACCGTAACACCAAAAGGGTTAAGGATGGCTATGTTGGAAAGGCTAATCCCGAGGTAGGCAAGGGAACGAGTACGTTAAAGAGTAGGATTAGAGAGCACTTCACAGACGACCCGATATCGGACAATCTTCTTAAGGCATATGCCCAAGAGGAAACCGATATGATGGTTCGTGAGATGTTTCCTGAACTGCCGTCTAAGGAGGAAATCGAAAGACGGAATTTCGGGCGGGTCCAGGAGATCCTGGAAGTCCCGAATCTGACGGAAATCCAGACCCGCAAGTACGAGGAGTTCCTCCAGTTGGACGCCGAGCCGGCGAAGCGCAAGGCGACCGGCCTGGAATCCGTCCTGCGCGAGGTGTTCCCGATCACGAGTTACGACGGCTCCCTGCGCCTTGACTACGTCTGCTATCGCCTGGGCCGGCCACGCTATACGCCCGACCAGTGCCGGGCCCTGCGGCTCACCTACGCGCGTCCGTTCCGCGTGACGGTCCGCCTGTCGGGGCAGGCCTGCGCCGAGCCGATCGAGGAAGAGGTGTACGTCGGGGAACTCCCGATCATGATGGGCGGCGGCGAGTTCATCATCAACGGGGCCGAACGCGTCATCGTCAGCCAGATGCACCGCTCCCCCGGCGTGGACTTCTCGATGAAGCTGGAGGCCGGCGACCGGCGGCTGCATTCCTGCCGCATCATCCCCGAGCGCGGCTCGTGGATCGAGATGAACGTCTCCAAGAAAGACGTTCTCCAGATGCGGATCGACCAGTCCTCGAAGATCCCCGTGACGGCGTTCCTCCGGGCGATGAACGCGAAGTTCGCCGACACCGAGACCCTCATCCGCCTGTTCTACGAGACCAAGTCCCTGAAGATGGGGTCCATCAAGCCCGGCACGCCGATGCAGGATATGTATGTGGCGTCGCCGCTGGTCAATAAGGACACCGGCGAGGTGATCCTGGCGGCCGGCGAGCGGATCGGCGAAAAGTGGGACACGATCCGCAACTCCTCCATCAAACAGTTGGAGGTGGTGGCCGACCCGCAATGCGACCCGCTCCTCTTGAACACCCTCGGCGAAGATAAAACGTCGAACTATGACGAGGCCATCCTCTATATCTACGGGCGCCTCCGCGTTGGCAACCCGCCCAACCTCGATAAGGCCAAGCAACTCTTCGCCGAGAAGTTCTACGACGTGAACCGGTACCGCCTGGGCCGGGTGGGTCGCTTCCGACTGAACCGCAAGTTCGGCACCAAGGTGCCGGAAGACGAGATGACCCTTCGGCCCGAGGACTTCATCGAGTGCATCCGCTACGTGATGAGGCTCAGGCAGGGCGAAGGGTACGTGGACGACATTGACGACCTCGGAAACCGGCGCTTGCGGACGATTGATGAACTCGCCGGCGACGAAATCCGCAAGGGGTTCCTGAAATTGCGGCGCACCGTTCAGGAACGGATGAGCCTCAAGGACCCGAAGGAACTGACGCCGCGCACGCTCGTCAACTCCAAGAGCGTCTCTTCGTCCATCGAGTTCTTCTTCGGCCGCAGCGAACTCTCGCAGGTCGTGGACCAGACCAACCCGCTGGCCCAACTGGCAAACGAGCGGCGCCTCTCGGCCCTGGGCCCGGGGGGCCTCAACCGCAAACGCGCGGGATTCGAGGTCCGCGACGTTCACGTGTCGCACTACGGACGCATCTGCCCGATCGAGACCCCCGAAGGCACGAACATCGGCCTGATTGCCCAGTTGGGTATCTACGCGACGGTGGACCCGTACGGCTTCCTCATCACGCCGTACCGCAAGGTGGAAAAGGGCCAAATTCTATCTGGTGGTAACGGTGATGGAAAGCGTGACAGTGATAATGAGCAGAATCAGGCGCGGGAGCTCCTTAATGCGGAGGACTATCCTTACCCGCCCGGAATTCCACAAAAGGCCATGCAAGACCTGCGACTATTACATGCGGCCAAGATTACTGAGGCATGTAAGCAGGGTCATCTTGCAAGGGAGACTCGGATTGGTATTTTCGAATCTATTAGGAAGAAGGTGCAATCAGTACTAAACGAGAAGGGCGGAACGTGGAACAATAAAGACTTCAAGAAGAGGTACTTCCAAGAGGAACCAGGTTTCCAGGTAGCATGGGTGAAGACAACTGGCACTGATGGCAAGCCGCTTGGCTCCACTGACTTGCAACTTGTTGAGGCGGCTTTCCTGCGCGACTATGCAAGCCGAGATCATTCGGACGATGATAAGTTTCCAAGGCTTAATAACAGCCGCGGCAAGAAAGGAGATATGAGCGAAGAGGCGCTTAAGGCCTACCTTAAGTGCCAGGCGGAATTAGCCAAGGCTAATTGGATACCCATTAAAGACGCGAAGACGTTAGATTTAACTCTAAAAAAGATAATGTGGTCCCCTGAGGATATAAAGAACCTCAGTGAATCTGAGATTGAGAGCGGCCCCCAAGGACTTTACTTCTTTCAGCCTGTAGGCGAAGATCTGAATTCCGGATATATAGGAATAAGCGGCAAGGTCAAGGCCGATGATCCCGAAGCCAAGGGTTTGATAAAACGCATGCATGAGCACGCTTGGACTGGAGATTGGGGGCCTAGGTCTGAATCATCGGGACAGTATTCGGGTACGGATAACACATTTATTGAATCAATTATTGCCGATTGGGAGTTTCGCGCAATTGAGAGGTTCTTTGAATCTGAACTGAGGCGCAAAGCGCGTAAACTGGAGAGAGGTAAATTGGATTCGGCCGTCCGCTACATGCGAGCCGACGAGGAGATGCAGCACACGCTCGCGCCGGCCGACATTCCGACGGACGCCCACGGCCGGATCACAGCCGACGCCGTGGTCGCCCGAGTCAAGGGCGATTTCCGCCGCATCCCGAGCGACGAAGTCGAGTACGTGGACATCAGCCCGAAGCAACTGGTGGGCGTCTCGGCCAGCCTGATTCCGTTCCTGGAACACGACGACGCGAACCGGGCGCTCATGGGCTCGAACATGCAGCGCCAGGCCGTGCCGCTCCTGGCGCCCCAGCCGCCCATCGTGGCGACCGGCATGGAAAAGCCTGTGGCCGAGAACTCGGGCATGGTGGTCCGCGCGGCCGAGGCCGGCGAAGTGACCTACGTGGACGCCAACCGCATCGTCGTCCGCAACCGCGACGGCTGGGAAACCGAATACGTGCTCCGCAAGTTCGTCGGCCTGAACGAGCGGACCTGCCTGAACCAGAAGCCCATCGTGACGATGGGCCAGAAGGTGAAGCGCCACGAGGTGATCGCCGACGGGCCGGGCATCTCCCAGGGCGAACTCGCCCTCGGGCGCGACGTCGTGGTCGCTTTCGTCACCTGGGACGGCTACAACTTCGAGGACGCCATCCTGGTCTCCGAATCGTTCCTCAAGGACGACCGGTTCACGAGCATCCACATAGACGAGTTCGACGTCGAGGTGCGCGAGACCAAACTCGGGCGCGAGGAGTTCACCCGCGACATCCCGAACGTCTCGGAGCGGCAACTGAGAAACCTCGACGAGCAGGGCATGATCTGCGTCGGGACGCGCGTTGGCCCGGGCGACATCCTCGTCGGCAAGATCTCGCCGAAATCGAAGACGGAACTGTCGCCCGAGGAAAAACTGCTGCACGCGATCTTCGGCCGGGCCGGCGAGGACGTCAAGAACGACTCGCTCGTGGTGCCGGCGGGCACCGAAGGCATCGTCATCAGCGCCGAGAAGTACTCGCGCGTGGCCCACCTCTCGGACACCGAGCGGCGCCGCCGCAGCCGCGAGGCCCGGCGCATCGAGAAGGAGATGAACGAGAAGATCATCGCGGCGTTCCGCGCGCTCGCGGAGAAACTCAACGCCCTCCTGCACACCCGGATTACCGACCCGGTGACGGGGGCCGAGTACGGCAAGTCCACCGACGAGGTCGTCCTGCTGGAGCAGATTGAGAAGTTCGACTACGAGCGGCTCGAGACGCGCTCGCAGTCGTTCGACGAGGGGCGCGAGGTGGTCCGCCGCGAGTGGCCCAAGATCCAGGAACTGATGGACGACAAGGAGCGGCAGGTGGCGCGCCTGCGGCGGGGCGACGAACTGCCGACCGGCGTCCTCGAGATGGTCAAGATCTGGATCGCCACGAAGCGCACCCTGGCGGTGGGCGACAAGATGGCCGGCCGCCACGGCAACAAGGGCGTCATCGCCCGGATCCTTCCGGTGGAGGACATGCCGTTTCTGCCCGACGGGCGGCCGGTCGAGATTCTCCTGAACCCGCTGGGCGTTCCGAGCCGCATGAACGTCGGCCAGATCCTCGAAACGCACCTCGGGTGGGCGGCGGCCGTCCTGGGCTTCCAGGCCATCACGCCCGTGTTCGACGGCTGCAAGGAAGACACGATCCACGACCTGCTGGAGCAGGCCGGCCTGCCGCGCGACGGCAAGACCGTCCTCCACGACGGCCGGACGGGCGAACCGTTCGACCAGCGCGTCACGGTCGGCCATATCTATATGATGAAACTGCATCACCTCGTGGACGACAAGATCCACGCGCGGGCCACGGGGCCCTACAGCCTGATCACGCAGCAGCCCCTCGGCGGCAAGGCCCGGTCGGGCGGCCAGCGGTTCGGCGAAATGGAAGTCTGGGCCCTCGAAGCCTACGGCGCCGCCTACATTCTCCAGGAACTCCTCACCGTCAAGAGCGACGACGTCGAGGGCCGCACGAAGATTTACGAATCCATGGTCATGGGCCGCAATACCCTCGAGGCCGGCACGCCCGTGTCGTTCGACGTGCTGTGCAACGAGATCAAGGGCCTGTGCCTGAACGTCCAGTTGGAGAAGAAACGCCTGTAACGGCTTATTGGCGCGCTCAATCCATTCACTGGAGGAGCCGATCACGATGGCGACGGAAAACACGGTGTACGAGAGGATTAACGATTTCGGCAGCGTTCGGATCTCGCTGGCCAGCCCGAACGACATTCGCAGTTGGTCGTTCGGCGAAGTCCGCAAGCCCGAGACGATCAATTACCGCACCTATCGGGCGGAACGCGACGGCCTCTTCTGCGAACGCATCTTCGGGCCGGAACGCGACTGGGAGTGCTTCTGCGGCAAGTACAAGGGCACGAAGCACAAGGGGATGATCTGCGACCGTTGCGGCGTCAAGGTCACCCATAGCCGCGTCCGCCGCAAACGCATGGGCCACATTAACCTGGCGGCCCCGGTCGTCCACATCTGGTTCTTCAAGGCGATGCCCAGCCGCCTCGGCACGCTCCTGGACATGAAGGTCTCGGACCTGGAGAAGGTCGTCTACTTCCAGGACTACATCGTCGTGGACCCCGGCCCGACGCCCCTGAAGTACAAGCAGTTGCTGACGGAGGAGGAGTATCGGGCGGCCCGGGAGAAGTACGGGGCCGAGTTCGACGCCGACATGGGCGCCGAGGCCTGCAAGAAGATGCTTCAGCGGCTGGACATGGCGGCCCTCTCGACCAAACTCCGCGAAGAACTCGACACCACCCGCTCCAAACAGAAGGTCAAGAACATCACGAAGCGCCTCAAGTTGGTCGAAGCCCTTCGCGAATCCGGCAACCAGCCCGACTGGATGGTGCTGGACGTCATCCCGGTGATCCCGCCGGACCTGAGGCCCCTCGTGCTCCTCGATTCGGGCAACTTCGCCACGAGCGACTTGAACGACCTGTACCGGCGGATCATGAACCGCAACAACCGCCTGAAGAAACTCGTGGACCTGAACGCGCCCGAGGTCATCATCCGCAACGAGAAGCGGATGCTCCAGGCGGCCGTGGATGCGCTGTTCGATAACGCCCGCTGCCGCCGGCCCGTTCTCGGAAGTTCCAACCGGCCCCTGAAGTCCCTGACGGACATGATCAAGGGCAAGCAGGGCCGGTTCCGCGAGAACCTCCTCGGCAAGCGCGTGGACTACTCCGCCCGCAGCGTCATCGTCATCGGGCCGGAACTGAAACTTCATCAGTGCGGCCTGCCGAAGGCCATCGCCCTGGAACTCTTCCAGCCGTTCATCATCCGTCGCTTGAAGGAACTCGGCTTCGCCGACACCATCAAGAGCGCCAAGCGCATGATCGAACGCCAGGACCGCGAGGTCTGGAACATCCTCGAGGAGGTCACGCACCAGCACCCGGTCCTTCTGAACCGCGCTCCGACGCTCCACCGCATGGGTATCCAGGCGTTCGAGCCGGTCCTGATTGAAGGCAACGCCATCAAGATCCATCCGCTCGTCTGCCGCGGCTTCAACGCCGATTTCGACGGCGACCAGATGGCCGTGCATCTGCCCCTGTCACTCGAGGCCCAGGTGGACGCCAGCGTGCTCATGATGAGCACCAACAACATCTTCAGCCCTTCCAACGGCAGGCCGATCATGAGCCCCAGCCAGGACATCGTCCTGGGGTGCTTCTATCTGACGACGGTGCGGCCGGGTCTGAAGGGCGCCGGCAAGGCGTTCAAGGATTTCCACGAGGCGATCGCGGCCCACGCCCACGGCAAGGTGGACCTGCATGCGCCGATTCTGGTGCGCCTGCCCGAGGGGATGAAGGTGGCCCAACTGGGCGGCATCGAGAAAGAGCCGGACAGCCTACGCATCGAGACGACAGTCGGCCGCATCTTCTTTAACGACGTCCTTCCGCGTGAAGCCCTAACTGGAACTGGGAATCCCCAGCTTCAAGAGGATTTTTCGGAATTCAGGAAAGTTTGCAAGATTAACGCCAGACCAGTAGAAGACCCTGGCGTTAGATATTCGGGGCAACGCAAGGAGAGGCACGCGTTTGGTTGGGGGCCATTCTGTGAGTTCGATATTCCTGCTGGATATGAAGGCAAGCAGGGCGTCTATGCGATTATTGCAAATAATCACATTGCCTATATTGGCGAGACCGATGATTTGGCGGGCCGATACAAGATTTACGGGCATGTTAGTCCGAACTATTGTTTTGACGAGACCGCCTATACAACAGACTGCATGGTCAACAGTCTTATTCGTCAAGCAGCAGATGATAAGGCCAACTTGCAACTTTATTTCCGTTCGACGGATAACAGAAAAGAACTGGAAAAGAGACTGATCAAGGATCACGATCCTCCTTGGAACCGCAAACTTTCGGGAGGTATAAGAGAAAAACCATTAGACTACATGAAGGGCGAGTTGTTCTTTGTGGCAGAGGACAGGGGCTTCATGCACGGCATGCCGTTCTACAACCTCGAGATGGCCCAGAAAGGCACCGCCCAGGTCATCAGCGACTGCTACCGTCTGCTGGGCCGGGCCAGGACGATCCACGTTCTCGACGCGATCAAGGAACTGGGGTTCCGCTGGTCCACGCTGGCGGGCCTCTCGTTCTCCACCGAGGACCTCCGCGTCCCGGTCGAGAAGAAGCGCAAGATCCTCGACGCCACCCAGAAGGACGTGGACCGCATCAACCGGGCCTACGAGGCGGGCGCCATCACCGACGGCGAACGCTACAACCAGATCATTGACGCCTGGACCCACGCCAGGGAACTCGTGACCCAGGAGATGATGAAGGAACTCGAGGCCGACACGCGGGGTGGCGTGCCGTACCTGAACCCGATCTTCCTGATGATCCGCTCCGGGGCGCGCGGTTCGATTGACCAGGTCCGCCAGTTGGCGGGCATGCGCGGCCTCATGGCGAAGCCCTCCGGCCTGATCATCGAGACGCCGATCAAGGCCAACTTCCGCGAGGGCCTGTCGGTGCTGGAATACTTCTCCTCGACCCACGGCGCCCGCAAAGGCCTGGCCGACACCGCCCTCAAGACGGCCGACTCGGGGTACCTGACGCGGAAACTGGCCGACGTGGCCCAGAATGTCATCGTCAGCGAGCACGACTGCGGCACGCTGAACTCGATCGAGAAGGAAGTCTGGTTCAAGGGAGCCGAGGTGGACCGGCCGCTCTCCGACGCCATCATCGGCCGCGTCGCCGCCCAGAGCATCGTGGACCCGCTGTCGGACAAGTACGTCGTCAAAGAGGGCGAGATCATCACGAACGCGGCGGCCGTCCGCATCGAGCAACTGGGCATTGACCACCTGCGGGTTCGGAGCCCCCTCGTCTGTGAGTCGCCGTCGGGCGTCTGCGCCAAGTGCTACGGCGTGGACCTTTCGACCGGCAAACCCGTCGAGGAAGGCATGGCGGTCGGCATTATCGCCGCCGAGTCCATCGGCGAGCCGGGGACGCAACTTACGATGCGGACGTTCCACATCGGCGGCACCGCCAGCCGCGCCGTCCTCCAGAGCGAGTACCGCACCACCCAGGAAGGCACCGTCAAGTACCACAACATCCGGGCCGTGCCGGTCAAGGAGGCGGGCGTAGAGCGCATGGTCAGCCTCAAGCGCAACGGCGAAATCACGGTCCTAGATGCCAAGGGCCGCGAGTTGGAGCGGTTCGCCGTCCCCCTGGGAGCCGCGCTCCTCAAGGACGACGACCAGACCGCCAAGGCGGGCGAGGTCCTGTGCCGGTGGGACCCCTACATGGCTCCCATCCTGGCCGAGGAGAAGGGCATTGTCCGGTACGCCGACCTCGTGGAAGGCGAGACGATGCGCGTCGAGGAAGACCGGGCGGGCTTCAAGCGCCGCCTCGTGATCGAGCACAAGGGCGAACTCCACCCGCGCGTCATCGTCTTAGATGCAGGTTTGCGTTCGGACAAGCGGGGAGCAGAATCGGATCCTCATCGCCTGGAAGTTCTCAAGAAGTATGTAGGCAAGCCGGTGCCCGCTAAACTGCTTTTTGAGCAGATAGTTGGAATACGTACCGATGTACAGAAAGGCCTTTTGAGGCTGAGCAGGGGCGATACGGAGGGGTTCCTTGGAGTGCTCAAGGTTGCCCACGAGAAACTTAAGAAGTCATTGTCTTTGGTGAAACAGAGCAACCCGGAAGAAATTAGGGAAAGCAACAGAATCAGGGCGGAGATATTCGAGAACTATGCGAAGAAGAAGTTTGAGTTTAAGGCGCTGAGAACGGATACCGAAGGCGAACCTTTGAGTCCGGATGATCTTGGGACCCTGGAGACAAAGCTCATATGCACTTTCCCAGACCTGAATCGGTGGCGCCGTGACAAGTATAAGGATTTCATGGCAGACTTCGACGGGGCCGACATACCACGTCTTAACCTGAAGAAGGGCAAGCAAACCGCGGCGACCAAGAAGGTGGAGAAGTTCTATAACGACTGCATGGCTTTGCTTAAATCACCCGGAGGGTGGATCAAGCACAATTTAGGCACAAAACCAGAATCCAGCAGAGACGAACTCAAGAAGATGCTGGAAGAGCAATTGCCAGGCAAGTTGCCAGAAAATGGGCCTCAGGGCGTTTACTTCATTAGGCCGGTTGGCGGGGATGTAGGCGAGGGCTATGTTGGATTATCAGGCGAAAAAAAGCCATCGTCGGAGAAGGCGGACGGCCTTACAGTTAGAATCCCCCAACACTTCGGGCCTGACGCATTATCAGACGCAACTCACAAGGCTATTGCCATAGATTATGAGCTCACTTTGATTGAGGAGGCCTGGGAAGAACTTCAAAAGCCACTGCTTGAGGAACTCGCCGGCAAGATCCTCGAGTTCCATTACATCCCCGCTCGCACCTACGTCGAAGTGGACGAGGGCGAGAAGGTTGTCCCTGGGACGCTCCTCGCGCGCCGCCCCCGCGAGGTCGGCGGCACGCAGGACATCACGGGGGGCCTCCCGCGCGTTACGGAACTCTTTGAGGCCCGCAAACCCAAAGAGCCCGCCGTCATGAGCGAGATCGACGGCGTTGTGGAACTGTCGCAGGAGAAGAAGCGCGGCAAGATGACGATCATCGTCCGGAACCCCGAGGCGGAGGTCGAGAAGGAACACTATGTGCCGCACGACCGGCACCTGAGGGTCCACACGGGCGACCGCGTCCGGGCGGGCGACCAGTTGACGGACGGTCCGCTGGTTCCGCACGACATCCTGCGGATCGCCGGCGAGGCCGAACTTCAGAGGTACATGCTCCGCGAGGTGCAGAACGTCTATCGGTCGCAAAAGCAGAGCATCGACGATAAGCATCCCGAACTGATCCTGGCCCAGATGCTCCGGAAGATCCGCGTCGAGAAGCCGGGCGACACGAACTTCCTGCCCGGCGAGGTCGTGGACAAGTTCAAGTTCCGCCTGGAGAACGAGCGCCTGGGCCAGATGGTCAAGGTGGTGGACCCGGGCGACACGGAGTTCGAGGAAGGTCAGTTGGTGCTGCGGAGCGAATTCGAGGAAGCGGCGGCCATCGCCGAGCAGGGCGGCGGCCAGCCGCCCAAGAAGAAACGGCCGCGACAGGCTACCGCCAAGACCATGCTCCTGGGCATCACCAAGGCCAGCCTCCAGAGCGAGTCGTGGCTGTCGGCGGCCAGTTTCCAGGAGACCACCAAGGTCCTCACGGAAGCGGGGCTGGCCGGCCGCGTGGACCCGTTGCTGGGCCTCAAGGAAAACGTGGTGCTGGGTCACTTGGTCCCGGCCGGCACCGGCTTCAAACCGTACCTGGAATCGGCCGTGAAGTTGCACGCCGAGCCGGTGGTGGAACCGGTGGCAGCGGAGGCGGCGGCCAGCACGGCTGTTGAGGTCCATCGGCCCGCTGAGGAAGAATCGGAAACCTGACGGGGGCCCTCGAGGCCCGTAGGAACGGAGAATGACGGGATGCCGACCATCAGCCAGTTGATCCGCAAACCGCGCAAGGTTCAGAAGTCGAAGTCCAAGAGCCAGGCGCTCGTCCAATGCCCCCAGAAGCGCGGCGTGTGCACCCTGGTGCGCACGATGACGCCGAAGAAGCCGAACTCGGCCCTTCGCAAGATCGCGCGCGTCCGCCTCTCCAACGGCAAGGAGATCACCGCCTACATCCCGGGCGTTGACCATAACCTCCAGGAGCACTCGATCGTGCTGGTGCGCGGGGGGCGCGTCAGGGACCTGCCGGGCGTCCGGTACCACATTGTCCGCGGGACGCTCGACTCCCTGGGGGTTGACAATCGCAAGCAAAGCCGCTCCAAGTACGGGGCCAAGCGAGGCAAATAGGCCGCCGTCCGGTCGCGGCCCGTACGGGCGACCGGACGAGGCGAGGAGATCAGGTTCCATGGCATTCAAGAAGTTCACAGCCAGCCACACGCAGCGTAAGCCGGACCCGCGGTTCCACAGCGACCTGGTGCAGAAGTTCGTCAACTGCATCATGTACCAGGGCAAGAAGAGCGTGGCCCAGCGGGTCTTCAACGATGCGATGGACATCATCGCCAAGAAGGTCAAGGACGCGCCGCCCCTGGACGTCTTCACTCAGGCGGTCGAGAACGTCAAGCCCTACATCGAGGTCCGCTCCAAGCGCGTCGGCGGCGCCACGTACCAGGTGCCGATGCAGGTGAACCAGCGGCGGCGGCTGTCGCTGGCGATCCGCTGGATCCGCGAGGCGGCGCGCGAGAAGAAGGGCAAGCCGATGGCCGAACGCCTGGCCGACGAAATCATGGCGGCCTACAAGAAGGAAGGCACCGCCATCCAGACCCGCGAGAACGTGCACCGCATGGCCGAAGCCAACAAGGCGTTTGCCCACTTTGCATGGTAACTGGAAGGGGTCCGGGACGAGCGTCGTGGACCCCTTTTCGTTTCGCCATCTCTGATCGGACAACGACGGCCGCTTGGCCACAAAGGCGGCACCTGTAGCGATCCCTGAGATTGCCGGCGGCGCGTCCGTCGTACGGGGCCGGCATAACCAGAGCCGCCGTGGCGGGCGGCCGGCACACAGTTGGAATAGCGATGAGCATCGAAGCACTATCGACCATCCGCAATATCGGTATTGCCGCTCACATTGATGCCGGCAAGACCACGGTCACCGAGCGCATCCTGTATTACGCCGGCAAGACCTACAAGATGGGCGAGGTCCACGAAGGCACGGCCGTCATGGACTTTGACCCGGAAGAGCAGCAGCGCGGCATCACGATCCACGCCGCCGCCACGACCCTTCCGTGGAAGGGCTTGACGATCAACCTGATCGACACGCCCGGCCACGTGGACTTCACCATCGAGGTCGAGCGGAGCCTGCGGGTCCTCGATGGGGCCGTGGTGGTCTTCTGCGGCGTGGGCGGCGTCGAGGCCCAGAGCGAAACCGTCTGGCGCCAGGCCGACCGCTACGGTGTGCCGCGCCTGGCCTTCATCAACAAGATCGACCGCGTCGGCTCCGACTGGGAACGCGTGGTCCACGAGATACGGACCCACCTGCACAAGGGGGCTGTGCCGATCCAGTTGCCGATCGGTGCCGGCGCCGATTTTGGCGGCATGGTGGACCTCGTCCGGATGCGGGCGATCTATTATCGCAACGAACTGGGAACCCAGTTTGACGAGACGCCGATCCCCCAGGACCTGCGCGCTGCGGCCGACGCGGCCCGCGAAGAACTCATCGCCAAGGCCGGCGAATTCGACGATCACCTCATGGAAAAGTACGTCCACGGCCAGACCATCGAGACGGCTGAACTCAAAGTGGCCATCCGCAAGGGTTGCGTCCGCTCGCAACTCATCCCGGTCCTCTGCGGATCGGCCCTCCGCAATAAGGGCATCCAACTCCTGATGGACGCTGTCTGCGATTACCTGCCGAGCCCGCTCGACAAGGGTGCCATCAAGGGCCACGAGCCCACCAAGCGCGGTGACTACAAAGAGGTCCAGATCAAACCGGACCCGGAGGGGCCGTTCGCGGGCCTCGTCTTCAAGATCGCCGCCGACGCCCATGGCGACCTTCACTGGGTCCGGATTTATCGCGGGACCCTCAAGACCGGCACGCGCCTCCTGAACCCGAACCGCGGCGCCAAGGAGAACGTCTCGCGGATCTGGCGCATGCACGCCGAGGAGCGTATCCGCGAAGACGAAGTCGCGGCCGGTGACATCGTCGCCCTGGTTGGCCTCAAGGAGTCCTTCACGGGCGACACGCTTTGCGACACGCGGCATCCCGTCCTCCTGGAGCGGATCGGTATTCCGAAGACCGTCATCTCGATGGCCATCGAACCGCGCACCAGCGACGACCGCCAGCGCCTCGGCGAGGTGCTCCGGGTCCTGGCGCGCGAGGACCCGACGTTCGAGTACCGCGTGGATCCGGAAACCAGCCAGACGATCATCGCCGGCATGGGCGAGTTGCACCTCGAGGTCCTGAAGAACCGCATGCTGCGGGAATTCAAACTGGACGCCAAGGTCGGCCGCCCGCGCGTGGCCTACCGCGAGACGATCCGCAGCCGGGCCGAGGCCGAGGGCCGGTTCGTCCGTCAGACCGGCGGCCGGGGCCAGTACGGCGTCGTGAACATTATCGTCGAACCGCGGCCTGCGACCGACTTGGAAGAAGACCCCGTGACCTTCGAGGTCAAGATCAAGGGCGGGGCGATCCCCCAGGAATTCATCCCGTCGGTGGAGCGAGGCATTCGCGAGGCGGCCGCCGCCGGCATCGCCACGGGTTACCCGCTGATTGACGTCAAGGCGACCCTGGTGGACGGAAAGTACCACGAGGTGGACTCCTCGGAGATCGCATTTGAGGCGGCCGGGAGCATCGCCCTCCGGGCGGCGGTCGAGCAGGCGGGCGTCCGGCTCCTGGAGCCGATCATGCGTCTCCAGGTGGTGGCGCCGAACGAGTATTTCGGCGATATCACGGCGGACCTGATGTCGCGGAGGGCCGAGATCAGCGAGACGGAACTCAAGGGCACCACCCGCGTCATCACGGCCGTGGTCCCCCTGGCGACGATGTTCGGCTATGCTACGACCGTGCGCAGCCTCACCCAGGGCCGGGCGACCTATTCCATGGAACCGTCGCATTATGCCGTGGTGCCCGACGAGATCGCAAAAACCCTCCTGGACTGAACTTTGAACCTTGAACCCGTTGCCTGTTGCCCGTTGCCCATTCCCCGTTCCCCGTTTTTGATATAAGTCGCATTTCCGTTTTCCGGAAAACACATTTTTGGCGCGGTTTGGCGCGCTTTTTGGGGTCAAGTTATCCACAAAACGGCCTTGGCGCTAGCGCCAAGGGGGGTGTGCAGGAGCGATGTTAAACTAGGCAAGACGAAACCGTACTGGTTTTTGACGTTTTTTGATGAAACAGTATCCATTTTGATCGTTTTTGTATCGTTTTTTGACGCTTTTGTACGCATATAGATGGACATACGTACATAATACTTACGTGCGTTCGACCCGTGCGGAATTCGGAGTGCGGAATGCGGAATTGACGGCCACTGCGTAATTTTACGCAGGGCGCGACTGTCAAGATGGGCAGACTGGGGGGCCTAGAGCGGTTTAAGTTTGGGTACGCACAGGGTGAGCGCGGTGGGTCTCCGACCCACCGCGCAGGGGAAACAGCCCCGCTCTCGAGCGCGGCAGGTCAGAGACCCGCCGCGCTGTCCATACGCAAAGTTAAACTGCTCTAGAGGTGTTCGCCTGGGGGGAGTGTCTCGGCATGGAGAATGCTTCCGCGGTCTGGATCCCAACGGACCAACAGAATTCGGCGCTTATCATCATCATACTCCAGGACATCATAACGACCATAATCGCAAAGCAGAGTCCTCAGGATGGCGGACGGGGGCTGCAAAGAAAGTAGCATGGCAGCCAAAGGGCGCACCACGCGGCAATACCCCAGGAGTTGACACACATCACGCAGTTTGATGGGGCCCGTCTTACATTCGACAAACGCCACGCCATTGCGCCGCCCCGTGATGAGCGCCGTGATGTCGGCTTGTATGTCCCACACGCCCGACTGCGGAAATTGCGCCTGCAATGCCCTCTGGGCGATAAATGTGCCAAGTCGGGTGCGGCTGGTGTCGTAGGCCCGCACTTGGCATCGCGGGAATCGGCGCGAGAGGACGCCTTCGAACCAAGCCCGCACAGGCTCATAGAGATCCGATTCAGTCCGAATCTTCATCAGTGAAGATCTCGAGTTGTGGTGATCTTTTGCCCTGTTTGCAGCCCAGCCGTTTGCAGATCTGAAAATACGCATTGAAGTGCCGACCGCGGATGCCTGGGGGCAGCCGTTCGTCTTTTTCGTCGCAATGTCGTGGCTTCCCGCTTCGCGCTCTAATGGTCTTGACCTTGGGATTACAAGGCTTGTAACGATGTGAGCCGGTTTCTCTGTTCTTTCGTAATAATTCCTCGAATATCTCCTGTTTGTACCGGAAGTAATACCCAACCGGCTCGAAGGCTTCCGCATATATTCTCATACGGGTCTCTTTCGCCCAACCACTACCGCCACCGGGAGACCGGATGTTGGGATGGCCCCACAGGATATGCGAGACCGGTATCTCAAGGTCGTGCTGCAAGAGGTGGCAGATTTGTAATGGCAGTTTCCAGTTGCCGAACTGGAATTGCAGGACCACTCGATGGCGGCCGGCACGGTCAGCGTCAGCAGGGCTTGGGTCGGAAGCGGCATCCGCAAAGCCGCGCATCAGTTCAACCTTGGTTTCGCGGTCAAAGTTTGCAGCAACATCCGGCAACTCGAACTCCGTGTAGTGATTGCGATGGCCCGTTAGGTAACGAAGATCTCGCCAACCAATTGTGTTGCGCGTGAACACGGCCCTCAGGGTAACCTGATGTTCATGTCGTTCCACTTCCACTGTGGTCTCAAGAAGTTCCTGAATACGCATCCTGATGTCATCAAGTCCCAGGCGAATGGCTGTTTCGCGATCAGGGGAATTAGGCAGCGCTCCGGGGATAACTGCCTGGCGATAGGGAAAGGTAACAACTAGCCTGCGTGTGTCGCCATCCTGATGAAATTCCCCGCGTGCCAAGAGCAGGCCCAAAAGGTAGGCCACGTCGTGATCTATGTAATCCGGGTTCGACAGCGGCTGTTTCGCGCTCATGGGTTATTCTTGGGGCTTCTTGAATATGAGTATGAACTCGTGGACCTTGTTGACTCTGAAAACCGAAGGATAACCCAGCGGCCTCAGGTTATTGTACTCGCGCCCCCTATCCCAGATGATGGTGTCATCCCAAACAAAGCCGATCCTGGTCAGGCGGGAGGCAAGGTCGCTATGGAACGGATAAAAGCGGTTCTTTTTCCGTAAGTCCATGACCACCACGATGCAATAGGCCGCGGGTTTCATTGCGCCCAAAACGCCGGCAAATACCCCAGCCAACGCATCTAAGAATTGCTCGTAATCCGGTATGGTGCCGAGGTCCTGAGAAAGGTTGCCATAGTTGCGAATTTCCTTCCCGTCGGCGGTACGCTTCTGATTAAGAATATCCCAGTAAGGCGGGCTGGTAATGCAAAGATCAATACTGTCTGGCTTCACATGATCCGGCACTTTCTGAGCGTCTGCTTGATGAATCTCGTACTCTGGTGCGCCATCCTGGAAAAGCGTTGGGGCATCTAGTCGGGCCTTTGCCATGCTAATGTACTCGGCATTGATCTCTAAGCCAATTCCGACTTTACCCAGGGTCCTTGCCGCTACCAGTGTCGAACCTGAACCCATGAAGGGGTCCAGAATGCGGTGCTTACCGCGGCGACGCAAGAAAGTAAGGATAAGGCGCTCGCAAAGCATCGTGGGAAACATCGCCGGATGGTTAAGGGCCTGCTCCTCTTGAGTCTTTCGGATATCCGACCAGATACTGACGGAATTGCGAAGCCACTCATCCCCTGATAGGTCATTACACCTTTTTGCAGATCGCATTCGAAGGGCCTTAGGCTTTTCTGTTAATGGACCCGCCAACGAACCTTGCAAACCTTCGAGAACGTTGTGCCGAACTTCTACGGCGAATCGGTATCTATTGATTCGAGAGAAGACAATCGAATCGTTCTCGACAACATTGTGCTGGAGGAAGAACTTTTTCCAGCCGCGCCAACGGAAAATTCCCTTGTGCGGGTCTATCTCTGTTTCAACAACACCGACTTCAGCCAACTCAAGAGTGCATGGATGTGCTTCGGTTTGGTCGGTGCGTTCGCCGCGGATGGCCTCCTTGGGGAAGAACCACAGGCAGTCTTTGATATAGACGTGACCGTTGCGCAAGTTCCCCGCAGTAACCCGAACCTCGATAGTGGGGCATTGCTTTTCGGATGCAGACAGCGTTGTCACGAGTCCGCCTTGTTAGAAAGTGCTCGCCTTCAAGCCATACTGGCTACGCCAATAATCAAGCAATGATCAGGACCGCCAAAGAGAGTATAACATCTTTCCTAACGGAAACAAGCCCTCCTTAAACGCTTGGCTTGGTTGGCGGCGCAGGTGCGTGCCTACCAGATGCCAGTATAGTACCGGCGGGGCCGGAGTCCAACATTCTGTTGCGCGCGCCTACGGTTCGTCGGAGGGGGTGGCGGGGCTGCCACGAGATGCGGCCACACCCGGCGGCCTTATTTCTGAAAAAAAGAGGTTGACAGAACAATTGTTGGTGATAAACTCTCCCGTCTCGGCACTTATCAAAAAACCGGTCTAAGACCGGACATGCAATGCGCCCACGTAGCGGCCAAGCCGGTTTGTGGGTCGGGCAAAGCCGCCGGGAGGGATGCATTGTCTTTTATGGGTCGGTACATCCGGCCAGAGGCGGAGCATGGCAGGCGATCGAATCCGAATCCGCATGGTAGCATACGACCACCGCGTGCTGGACAAGAGCGCGGCTGAAATCGTCGAGACGAGTAAGCGGACCGGCGCCCGCGTCAAGGGGCCGATCCCGCTGCCGACGCGCATTGAGCGATACACGGTGCTCCGGTCGCCTCACATTGACAAGAAGAGCCGCGAGCAGTTTGAGATCCGTACCCACAAGCGCGTCATCGACATCGAGGAGCCCACGGCGAAGACCGTGGACGCGCTCAACAAACTCAGCATGCCGGCGGGCGTGTTTATCAAGATCAAGGCGTAGCGATGCCAGCGATCCTCGGCAGAAAAATCGGAATGACCAGCGTCTTCGACGGCAAGGGCCGACAGGTGCCGGTCACGGTCATCGAGGCCGGTCCGTGCCAAGTGCTCCAGGTGAAGTCCGTTGAGAAGGAAGGCTATGCCGCCGTCCAACTGGGCTTCGCTGAAAAACCTCAGCGGCTGGCTTCCAAGCCCCTCGTGGGCCACGTCAAGAAGGCCGGGGCGACGCCGAAGCGGTTTATCCGTGAGTACCGCACCGACGACGTCTCGAAGTACCAGCCAGGCGCGACGGTCACCGTGGCCGACTTCGAGGGCGTCGGGCTTGTGGACATCATCGGCATCACGAAAGGCCGCGGCTTTGCCGGCGTCGTCAAGCGGCACCACTTCGCCGGTCAGCCCGCCAGCCACGGCACGGAGCGCAAGCACCGCTCCAGCGGCGGAATCGGCGAAGGCGCCGGCATCCCCGGCCGGGCCATCCGACTCGGCAAACGCATGGCCGGGCACATGGGCCACGAGCGACGCACCGTCGAACGACTCAAGGTTCTCAAGGTTGACGTCGAGGGGAACGTGCTGGTGGTTTGCGGCAGCGTGCCGGGGCCGAACGGATCCTATGTTTTTGTGCGTAATGCCAGGAAGGTCGGCGTCGCCAAGGCGTAGCCCTGAAAAGGCTCCACATGATTCAGATACCGGTTTACAACACGGATGGCGGCGAAGCAGGCCAGATCCAGGTGGACGAGGCCTGGTTCGGCGGCAAGGTCAACCTGGAGATCCTGCGATTGGCGGTCCGCCGCCATGAGGCGAACCAGCGGCAGGGCACCGTTGCCACCAAGGGCCGCGGCATGGTGCATGGGTCCAGCAAGAAAATCTTCGCGCAGAAGCACACCGGCCGCGCCCGCGCCGGCACGATCCGAAGCCCCAAGCGTCGCGGCGGCGGGGCGACCTTCGCCAAGGTGCCGCGCGATTTCAGCCTGGGTATGCCCAAGAAGATGCGCCGCAAGGCGCTCGATTCGGCCTTACTTGCCCGCATGCTCGACGCGGAGGTGCTGGTCCTGGACGGCCTGAAACTCGAGCGGCCGCGGACGCGCGAGGTGGCGAAGGTCCTGAAGGCCATCGGCGTCGAGCGATCGTGCCTCCTGGCGCTGCCGCCCAAGGACGACGTCGTCTACAAGTCCGCCCGGAACCTGCCGCGAATGCGAGTCCGCCCGGTGACGGACCTCACGGCCTACGATGTGCTGTGGCCCAACCGCGTGGTCTTCACGCGGGCGGCCTTCGAGGTGATGCTGGAGTCGAGGAAGAACTGATGGACCCGTACCAGGTGGTCATCAAGCCGCTGATCACGGAGAAGGGCACGTCGCAGAACGAGGCCCTGAACCAGTATGCGTTTCACGTTCATAACCGGGCCAACAAGCAGCAGATCCGTGAAGCGGTTGAGAAGATTTACGAAGTGCGAGTCCTCAAGGTGCGGACGATGAAGCGTCGTGGCAAGGTGCGGCGGTACCGGTATACGCACGGCCGCACGGCCGGCCTGAAGAAGGCCGTCGTGACGCTGCATGCCGAGGACCACATTGACCTGTTCTAGGGTGAGCCGGTGCCGCGCCGGGTGATCGGCGGCCTACGAAGGATGGTTTATGGCGATCAAGGTTTACAATCGAACGAGCCCGGGGCGGCGCAATTCCTCCGTCCAGGACTTCTCGGACCTGGCGAAGAAGCGGCCCCAGAAGGGTCTGGTCGAGCGGATCACCCGTGGCGGCGGCCGCAACAACCAGGGGTTCACGACCGCCCGGTTCCGCGGCGGCGGCGCCAGGCGACTGTACCGCGTCATTGATTTCCGCCGCGACAAGGATGGCGTGCCGGGCAAGGTTGCGGCGGTCGAGTACGACCCGAACCGCAGCGCCCGCATCGCCCTGATCCATTATGCTGACGGCGAGAAGCGTTACATTCTGTCGCCCGACGGCCTTCAGATCGGCCAAATGATCATGAGCGGCCCCCAGGCTGAACCCCGTCCCGGCAACTGCCTTCCCCTGACGAACATTCCCGCCGGCCTTGCGATTCACAACATCGAACTGGTGCCCAATACGGGCGGCCGCCTGGTCCGAGCCGCCGGCCGCGCGGCGGCCCTGAGCGCCAAGGAAGGCCAGTGGGCCTACGTTACGCTGCCCAGCGGCGAAATGCGCCGCATCAACATCGAGTGCCGCGCGACCATCGGGACGGTCGGCAACGTGGACCACAACGCGGTTCGCTGGGGCAAGGCCGGCCGGACGCGACACAAGGGGCGCCGGCCGCATAACCGCGGGTCCGCCATGAACCCGGTCGACCATCCGATGGGCGGCGGCGAGGGGCGCCGGTCCGGCGGGCGCGACCCGGTGTCCCCGACGGGCGTGCTGGCCAAGGGCGGCAAGACCCGTCGCCGGCGCAACCCGACCAACGTGCACATTATCCGCCGGCGCATCGGCCGTCGTTACGGCGAGGCGAAGATTCCCAAGTAAGGGGTTTCCGGACCATGGGACGTTCGACAAAAAAAGGTCCATTCGTTGATATGAAACTTCTGCGCAAGGTGCAGCGCATGCAGGAATCCGGCGCCCGCGACCCGATCAAGACGTGGTCGCGCGCTTCGACGATCGTGCCGGAGTTTGTAGGGCAGACGTTCCTGGTGCACAACGGACGGACGCACCTGAAGGTGCTGGTGACGGAAGACATGGTGGGCCACAAGTTGGGCGAGTTCGCGGCGACGCGGACCTTCCGCGGCCATAGCGGGAGGAAGGCGGCGCTGGCGGCCGCCGGCGCCGCCGCACCGGCCCCGATGGGCGCCGGCGGTGCTCCGGGCGGCGGTGGCAAGGGGAAGGGCGGCTAAGGCATCATCAGGCCCGGTGCCCGCAAGCGCCGGCCCGTGAGAGGTTCCACGATGGCGTATCGAGCGAGTCATCAGTATGCGCGAATCAGCCCCCGCAAGACGGGCCTCGTGATGGAGATGATCCGGGGAATGCCGCTCGAGGACGCCCTCAAGGTGCTGGACTTCAGCCCCTTGCGCGGCGCCAAACTGGTGGCCAAGGTCGTCCGCAGCGCCATGGCCAACGCCGACGAGCAGGAGGCGGACCTCGAACAGTTGTACATATCCATGGCCCGGGCGGACCAGGGCCCCGTGCTGAAGCGCGTCTGGCCCCGGTCGCGCGGTTCAGCGGATATGCTGAGGCGGCCCACGTGCCACCTCATCATCGAATTGGAGCAGGCCAAGGAGTAGCCGCGCGCAGGCGAGGCGGAAACGTATGGGACAGAAGATTCATCCAACCGGTTTTCGCATCGGCATCACGGAGCCGTGGCGCAGCCGTTGGTACGCGCCGAAGCGGACCTTCGGGCAACTGCTCGTCGAGGACGAGAAGATCCGCGACTTCGTGAAGACCCATTACGGGTTTGCGGCCATCTCGAAGGTCGAGATCGAGCGGACGCGCGAGGAAGTGAAGGTCATCCTGCACTCGGCCAGGCCGGGCCTCATCATCGGCCGCAAGGGCGCCGAGGTGGACAAACTCCGCGAGGAACTCGAAGAACTGACCGGCCGCCGCATCACCGTCAACATCGTCGAGATCCTGAAGCCCGAACTCAGCGGCCAACTGGTTGCCGAGGGCGTGGCGCAGCAACTGGAAAAGCGGGCCGCCTTCCGCCGCGCCATGAGGCAGGCCGTGGACGCCACCATGGCCGCCGGCGCCAAGGGGATCAAGATCCGCTGCGCGGGACGCCTCGGCGGCGTCGAAATGCACCGGTCCGAGGTCGTGAACCGCGGCAGCGTTCCGCTCACGAAACTCGATGCGTTCATTGACTACGGGTTCGCCGAGGCCCATTGCACGTACGGCAAGTTGGGCGTGAAGACCTGGATTTACCTCGGCGCGTACCCGACGAAGCAGGAGGAAGCCGCCGATGGCAATGATGCCTAAGCGGGTCAAGTTCCGCAAAAGCCAGCGCGGCCGGATGAAGGGCAAGGCCCAGCGCGGCAATTACGTGGCGTTCGGCGACTACGGGCTTCAGGCGTTGGAGCAGGTGTGGCTCTCGGCCCAGCAGATTGAGGCGGGCCGCGTCGCCGCCACTCACTTCCTCCGGCGCGAGGGCAAACTCTGGGTTCGCGTGTTCCCCGACAAGCCCATCAGCGGCAAGCCCCTGGAGACCCGAATGGGCAAGGGCAAGGGCGAGCCGGAGTACTGGGCGTGCTGCGTGCGGCCGGGGCGGATTCTGTTTGAACTGGGCGGTGTGCCGGAGGACCTGGCCCGCCAGGCGCTTCGCCGGGTGGCCAGCAAGATGCCGATCCGGACGCGCATGGTGGTTCGCCGTCGCGGCATGTAAGGAGTCGCGGGCCCCGGTGAGGAGCGTGGGGCCCGAACGGGTGACGCTATGAAGCCGCAAGAACTTCGCGAGATGAGCCGGGAGCAGATTGAGCAGGAACTCCAGGCCTTGGAGCGCAAGGTGTTTGACATGCGGACGCAGGCCGAGACCGAGGAACTCCATGTGCCGAGTGAACTCGGCAAGGCTCGGCGCGACATCGCGCGGATGCGGACGATCCTGAGAGAGCGGGAGTTGGGCCGTACGCCCCCCTCCCGTAAGGAGAAATAGAGGGTATGAGCCGACCGCGTGGAAGGCGTCGTCGGATTCGGGGTGTGGTCACCCGCGACAAGGCCGCCAAGACCATTACGGTCGAAGTGGTCCGGCAGTTCCGCCATCCGAAGTACGGGAAGATCGTCCGGAAGAAGAGCCGGATCCACGCGCATGACGAGGCCGACGTGGCGCACATTGGCGACACGGTCGAGATCGTCGAGTGCCGCCCGATGTCACGGACCAAGCGATGGCGCCTCGAACGGGTGCTGGCGCGGGGTGTTGAGGAACCGGGCATCGTCCCGGTGGAGGAAACCGCACCGGCCCCGTAGGCCGAAGGAACAGCCTCGATGATTCAGATGCGCACCATCCTGGATGTGGCCGACAACACCGGTGCGAAGACCGTCCGGGCCATCCGCGTGATCGGCGGTTCGACGGGCCGCGGCCGGTTCACGCGGCCGATGGCCGGTGTCGGCGACGTCGTCATCGCCTCCGTTCAAAAGGCCATTCCGAGCGGCGAGGCCAAGAAGGGCGAGGTCGTACGTTGCGTCGTCGTCCGCACCCGGTATCCGACGCGGCGGCCAGACGGGTCCTACGTCCGGTTTGACCGCAACGCCGTCGTGCTGATTGACAAGGAAGGTAACCCTCGCGGCACACGCGTCTTTGGCGCCGTGGCGCGGGAACTGAGGGGAAAGCAATACATGCGGATCGTCTCGCTCGCCAGCGAGGTGGTCTGAGGGTCGAGGCCGAAGGCTATGCATATTCGACGGGACGACACGGTGGTCGTGATCGCCGGTGACGACAAGGGGTCGCGGGCGAAGGTCCTGCGCGTCGAGCCGCGCAAAGGCCTCGCCATCGTCGAAGGCGTCAACCGGGTCTATAAGCACCTGCGCCGCTCGCGCAAGAACCCTCAGGGCGGCCGGCTGGAGATCGAGGCGCCGATCCACGTCTCGAATCTCCTGGTGGTCTGCTCGAAGTGCGACAAGGGAGTCCGCGTCGGATTCCGGCGCGAGGCCGACGGCAAGAAACATCGCGTGTGCCGCAAGTGCGGCGCCGATCTCGGGGAGTTGTAACAGGCTATGGCCCGACTGCTCGAACGCTACCGAAACGAGATTGTGCCGGTCCTCCAGCAGCGGCTCGGCCGCAAGAACGTCCTCAGCCTGCCGCGCCTGGAGAAGATCGTGGTTTCCGCCGGCCTCGGCAAGGCCCACGACGAACCCAAGCGCATCGAGGCGGCCGTCGAGGACCTCTCGGTCATCACCTGCCAGAAGCCGATCCTGACGAAGGCCAAGAAGAGCGTCAGCGCGTTCCGCCTCCGCCAGGGGATGACGATCGGCGTAAAGGTCACGCTGCGCGGCCGGCGGATGTACGAGTTCCTCGACCGGCTGATCAACCTGGCGATGCCGCGGTTTCGCGATTTTCGCGGGCTGGACCCCAGCGCGTTCGACGGACGCGGCAACTACAACCTGGGCGTCAACGAGCAACTGGTGTTCCCGGAGGTCCGGGTGGATAAGGTGCAATACCAGCAGGGCATGAACATCACGATCGTGATTCAAAGCAGCCGGTCGGACGAGGAATCGCGGGTGCTGCTGGAGGGGTTCGGGTTTCCCTTCCGGCGAGAGCGGTAAGCGCCGGCCCCGACGAGCCGGGGCGGCGCGTCTCGGGCGGCCAATGACGGAGACCGCATGGCGACGAAAGCTCAGATACTGAAGTCGAGGCGTGAGCCGAAGTTTTCGACGCGGCTGCGGCGGCGGTGCCAGTTGTGCGGCCGGCCGCGCGCCGTCTATCGCAAGTTCGGCATATGCCGCATCTGCTTCCGGAACCTTGCCCACGAGGGGAAGATTCCGGGGGTGCGCAAGGCTTCCTGGTAACAGGCAAGGAGAGCGAAGGGCGATGACCCAAGATCCCATCGCCGACATGTTGACTCGGATGCGCAACGGCCTCCAGCGCCGCATGGACCACGTGGACGTCCCGGCCTCGAAGGTCTGTCGCGGCATCTTGGCCGTTATGCAGACCGAAGGCTATGTCCGGGGCATGGACGAAATCCCGGACGATCGCCAGGGTCTCATGCGGATCTACCTGAAGTACGGGCCCGACGGCGAGCAGGTCATCTCGCGGATGAAGCGGGAGTCCAAGTCGGCCCGACGCTTTTACAAGAAAGTGGACCAGGTTCAGCCGGTCCTGGGAGGCCTGGGCGTCGCTATTCTCTCGACGTCCAAGGGGATCGTCAGCGACCGCCAGGCCCGGCGCCTCCACGTGGGCGGCGAATGGCTCTGCACCATCTGGTAAGACGCGTCCGCCACGGCGGGCGCAGGAAGAGGACACGATGTCGCGGATCGGCAAGCAACCGGTTCCCATTCCGGACAAGGTCAAGGTGACCGTCTCCGGGAACACCGTCAAGGTCGAGGGACCAAAGGGCCAACTCGAGTGGGCGTTCGTCCCGTCCATGAAAGTTATCGTGGACGAGGCCAAGAAGGAAGTCCGCGTGGAGCGCCCCGACGACGATCGCCGCAGCCGCGCCCTGCATGGCCTGACGCGGGCCCTCCTGGCCAACATGGTCAAGGGCGTCACCGAAGGGTATCAGCGGGGCCTGGAACTCTATGGCACGGGTTACTCGGCCAACGTCCAGGGCCGGAAACTGGTGATCCAGTGCGGTTTTTCCCACGCCGTCGAAAGGACGATCCCTGCGGGCATAGAAGTGGTGGTCGAGGTGCCCAACACGCGCGGCAATGACACGCCGGCGAAGTTCGTCATCAAGGGCTGTGACAAACAACTGGTGGGCGAGTTCGCCGCCGAGGTGCGGCACTTGAGGCCGGCGGAGCCCTATCTTGGAAAGGGCTTCCGGTACGTCGGCGAGCAGATCCGTCGCAAGGCCGGCAAGACATTCGTCACCGGCGCGACGGCGTAGCCGACGCGCTATTGGGTTAGCCGCCCTGCTTGCAGGGCGCGGCCGTGGCGGTTAAGGACATGATGGCCATGATGGGTATTAAGGAAAAGCGGGCAGGGCTCGAGCGGCGGCATCTGAGGCTCCGGCGCCGGCTGGAAGGGACTCCCGACCGGCCGCGACTGAGCGTCTATCGCAGCCTGAAGCACATGTACGCCCAGATCGTCGACGACGTGTCGGGCCGGACGCTCGCCTCGGCCAGCACCCTGAGCGAGCCGCTCAAGGGGGCCCTGAAGAGCACCGGCAATCGCGAGGCGGCCGCCAAGGTCGGCGAACTCCTGGCCGCGAGGGCCAAGGAGGCCGGCATCACCGCCGTCTGCTTCGACCGCGGCGGTCGGAAGTTCCACGGTCGCGTCAAGGCGTTGGCTGAAGCGGCCCGCAAAGGCGGACTCAAGTTCTAGCGCGGCAGCCCCCGAAGGGGCGGAGGACAGAGGCGCGTGGCAACCGAGCATCAACAGGAATTTTTCGGCGACACCGGCGACCTTCAGGAAACCGTCGTCGCCACCAACCGGACGGCCAAGGTCGTCAAGGGCGGACGCCGTTTCAGTTTCTCCGCCATGGCCGTCGTCGGCGACCGGCACGGGCGGGTCGGCCTCGGCTACGGCAAGGCCAACGAGATGGGACCCGCCATCGAGAAGGCCTTTGGCGTCGCCAAGAAGAACCTGGCCCGGATCCACCTCAAGGGCGACACCATTCCCCACGAGGTGGTGGGCCGCTATGGGGCCGCGAGGGTGTTCATGCGGCCGGCGGGGCCCGGCACGGGCGTTATCGCCGGCGGCGGAGTCCGGGCCGTCTGCCAGATGGTCGGCATCCGCAACATCCTCACGAAGTCGTTGGGGAGCAACAATCCGATCAACGTGGTCAAGGCCGCCATGGACGGCCTCGTGAAACTGAAAGACGCTAAGGAAGTCGCGCGGCTACGCGGCCTGGCGCTGGAAGAACTGGTTGAGGAACCGGCGGCTTCGGCGGCCGGCGACGCGACACCGCAGGCGGAAGGACCCTCGTCGTGAACCTGACGGATATCAAGAAAAGCAAGCGAGCCCATCCGCTCCGCCTCCGCGTCGGTCGCGGCATCGGGTCCGGTCGCGGCAAGACCTCCGGGCGCGGCCACAAGGGCATGAAGTCCCGCTCAGGGTACTCGCGGCGGCTGACCTATGAAGGCGGCCAGATGCCCCTGTTCCGCCGCATGCCCAAGGTCGGATTCTCCAACGCCCGGTTCGCCGATCCGGTGACCATCATCAACGTGGAAGACCTCAAGCGGTTCCCGAAGGGGACCGATGTGGGGCCGAACGAGTTGCGCGACGCCGGGCTCCTGAAGGGCCGTCTCTACAGCCTCAAGGTTCTCGGGCGGGGCGAACTGAAGACCGCCCTGACCGTCCGGGCCCATGCGTTCAGCGCCTCCGCGGCCGAGAAGATCGCCAAGGCCGGCGGCAAAACAGAGGTGATCGAAGCGTGATCGAATCTCTGATCAACGTCTTCAAGATTCCCGAACTCCGGCGGAAGATTTTCTTTACCCTCCTCATCATCGCCGTCTACCGCCTGGGGATCTATGTCCCCATTCCAGGGACGGACGCGCAGTACCTGAGCAACCTGATCGCCCTCGAACAGAGCGACGTCGGCGGCGGCGGCGGCCTGAGGGACTATCTGAACTTCATCGCCCGCCTCACGGGCGGCAAGTTCGAGCCGTTCCTCTTCGCCCTTGGCATTATGCCATACATCAGTGCTTCGATTATTCTGCAATTGTTGACACAGGCGGTGCCGTCGCTGGAGAAACTCGCCAAGGAAGGCGAAGCCGGACGACGCAAAATCAACGAGTACACCCGGTACCTGACGGTCTTCCTGTGCCTCATCCAGGCGGCGTTCATCATCAACACCAACTCGTTCGGCCAGGGAGGATGGCGCGGCGACGTCAGTCCCGTCATCTATTTCTTCGTCTGCGTGACGGCCATGAGCGCCGGCACGATCTTCCTGATGTGGCTGGGCGAACTCGTGGACGAGTTCGGCATCGGCAACGGCATCTCCCTGATCATCATGGCGGGCATCGTGGACCGCCTCCCGGCCGTCGTGGATTACCTCCGCAAGAACGCCACCATGGAGTTCCTGAGTTTTCAGGCGTCCGAACGGGTTGGCATCGAGATGGTGTTCCTGTTTGTCTTCATGTTCGTCGCGGTCGTCATCGGCGTCGTCCTGATTACGCAGGCCCAGCGGCGTATTCCGATCCAGCAGGCCAAGCACACCCGAGGCCGGCGCGTCTACGGCGGCCAGCGCCAGTACCTGCCGCTTCGCGTCAACCAGGCGGGCGTCATCCCCGTGATCTTCGCGTCGAGCCTCCTGTACCTGCCGATGTATTTCTTCCAGTGGGTGGCTACGGCGACGTCCACGACGTGGGCCGGCACGGCCATGCGCGAAGTCGCCGAGGCGTGCGGCTACGGCAACCCGATTCACCAGTTGATCTACGTGGCGCTCATCTTCATCTTCTGCTATTTCTGGACGGCCATCCAGTTCCAGCCCCGCGAGATGGCCGACAACCTGCGGGACTGGGGCAGTTTCATCCCCGGCATGCGCCCCGGCCGGCGCACCGCGGAGTACCTGGAACGGGTGATGAACCGCATCACGTACGTCGGATCGGCCTTCCTGGCCGTGATCGCCATCGTGCCGATCATCGTCAGCGAGTTGACCCGCGTGCCGATGCTGATGGCGGGGTTCCTGGGCGGCACGAGCCTCCTCATTATTGTCAGCGTGGCGCTGGACCTCGTGCAGCGGATCGAGTCGCACCTGATCATGCGGCACTACGAGGGATTCCTGGCGGAAGGACGGGTTCGTGGACGCCGCGGATAACTTGTTCGAGGCCGCTGCGGAAGCAGCGGCGCAGCACCGAGGAGCAGCGAACGTGCGATTGGTCTTCATGGGCCCCCCGGGGGCCGGCAAGGGAACTCAGGCCAAAGCCGTGGCGGCCCATTACGGCGTCCCGCACGTCTCGAGCGGCGACATCTTCCGCGGCGAGATCGAGCGAAAAACGTCGCTGGGACTGAAAATCCGATCGTACCTGGACTCCGGGACCCTGGTGCCCGACGCGATCACCGTCGGCGCGGTCGCCGGGTGGCTCAGGCAGGCCGACGGCGCCAGGGGCTGGCTCCTCGACGGCTTTCCGAGGACCCTGGGCCAGGCCGAGGCCCTCGACCGGGCGCTCGCCGAGGAAGGGCGGAAACTCAGCGCCGTCGTCAACCTTGAGGTGGACGACGAGTCAATCGTCGAGCGCATGAGCGGCCGGCGGGTCTGCCCGAAGTGCGGGCACTCGTATCATGTATTGTACATCAAGCCGCGCGTCGAGGGCCGGTGCGACGCCTGCGGCGCGGACTTGCGTGTCCGCGACGACGATCGGCCCGAGACGGTGCGGCAGCGGCTGGCGACGTACCAGAAGGACACCGCCCCGCTGATGGACTACTATGCCCGGCAGGGGCTCCTTGTCCGCGTGGACGGGAGCGGCAGCCTTGACGAGGTGCGGGCCAGGCTCTTTGAACAATTGGAAGCGTTTGTGGGCCAGTGACGCAGCGTGCCATGACCCTTCGTCCGAAGAGCGCCGAGGCGATTGAGAAAATGCGGACGGCCGGACGGGTGGTGGCTGAGATTCTCGAGCGGCTGCGCCAGATGACGTGCCCGGGCGTCCGGACCGCCGACCTGGAAACCGAGGCGGTTCGGATGATGGCCGAGCGAGGCGCCAGGAGCCTTTTTCTCGGCCAGCCGCACCCGCGCGGCGGGCGGCTCTATCCGGGCAACATCTGCGTCTCGATCAACGAGGAACTGGTCCACGGCATCCCGGGCGACCGACGGATCGTCGAGGGTGACATCGTCTCGGTGGACGTCGGCGTCGAGAAGGACGGCTGGTGCGGCGATGCCGCACGGACGTTTGCGGTCGGCCGCGTCCCGGCGCGTGTCCGGGAACTGGTCGAGACGACCGCGGAGGCCCTTGAGGTCGTCCGTCGCGAGGCGCGGGCGGGCGTCCTCTGGTCGGCCGTGGCCGGCCGGATCGAGGCCCTGGTCCAGCGGGCCGGGTTCGCGGTCGTGACGGACTACTGCGGCCACGGCATCGGCCGCAGGATGTGGGAGAGCCCGAGCGTGCCCAACTACGTGGCGCGCGAGGATTTCCTGCTGATGGAAGGGTTGACGCTGGCTGTCGAGCCGATGGTCAACATGGGCGGCCCTGAGGTGCGAGAGAAAGAAGATGGGTGGACAGTGGTGACCGGCGACGGGAAACCCTGTGCCCATTTCGAGGATACGTTCGTGATCCGTCGGGACGGGGCGGAGCCCCTGACCCGGCTGCCGCAGGCCCAGGTAGGATGACTCCTCCAGTGGCCAAAGACGTCATACGGGTGGAAGGGCGGGTGGTCGAGGCGCTGCCGAACGCCGTGTTCCGCGTGGAGTTGGAGAACGGGCACCGCGTGATGGCGCACGTCTCGGGCCGGATGCGTATGCACTTCATCCGCATCCTGCCGGGAGACCAGGTGACGGTGGAACTGTCGCCCTACGACCTGTCGAAAGGGCGGATCGTTTATCGGGCGGGCTGAATCCCAGGAGCCCGCCGCGGGAGCGGCGGGTGATGCCGGCAGGGTTATGGGCCGGCTACGAGGTGTAACGAGAATGAAAGTACGGACGAGCGTCAAGCGGATCTGCGAGAACTGCAAGGTGGTCCGGCGCGCGGGCGTGGTGCGCGTCATCTGCACGAATCCGCGCCACAAGCAGCGCCAGAAAATGCGCGCGAGGAGGAGGTAAGCCATGCCCCGTATCGCCGGCGTGGACGTTCCGGCCGACAAGACCACCTGGTGCTCCCTGACGTATATCTACGGCATCGGGAAGCGGTCGGCCTATGACATCTGCAAGGAAGCCCAGATCAATCCCGAGAGCCGTATGAAGGACCTGAACGAGGACGAGATCGGGCGGCTCGCGGCCATCATAGATCGCAATTACACCGTGGAGGGCGCCCTCAGGCGCCAGGTCCTCCAGAACATCGCGCGACTGCGCGACATCGCGTGCTACCGGGGCGTGCGCCATCGGCGGGGTCTGCCGGTGCGCGGGCAGCGGACGCGCACCAATGCCCGCACACGCAAAGGGCCGCGCAAGACCGTGGCCGGAAAGAAGGGCGTCAAGGAGTTGCATTAACGTGGAGTCGCGAGCCGTCCCGTCCGCCGAAGGCTCGGCCGGAGGTGGAAGGCGAGCGCTCGCGGAAGCAAGGTAAGGCGCCTCGCGCGGTTGCGGGCAGCGCCGAAGCGGAGAGGCAATGGCCAAAAAGAAAAAAGTCCGGCGAAGCGTGGCCAAGGGCATCGCCCACGTTCAGGCTACCTTCAACAACACGATTATCACGATCACGGACCCGGCGGGCAACGTCCTGTGCACGGACTCCGCCGGAACGATCGGCTTCAAGGGAAGCCGCAAGTCCACGCCGTTCGCGGCCCAGCGCGCCGCCGAGGCGTGCGCCGACAAGGCGATCAAGATGGGCATGCATGAGGTCGAGGTCAAGGTCAAGGGCCCCGGGAGCGGTCGCGAGTCGGCCATCACGGCCCTTCAGGCGGCCGGCCTGAAGGTCACGGCGATCGAGGATGTGACCCCGATCCCGCACAACGGATGTCGCCCGCCGAAACGCCGTCGCGTCTAGTCGCGGGCCGGGAGGTTCAACCCAAGGATGGCTCGATACACTGTGCCGGTTTGCCGCCGCTGCCGTCGGGCGGGCATGAAGTTGTACCTGAAGGGCGTGCGGTGCGAGACCGCCAAGTGCCCGATCGAAAAGCAGTGGCGCAACAAGCCGCCCGGAATGCATTTCTGGCAGCGCCGCCGGCCGTCCGAGTACGGCCTGCGCCTGCGCGAAAAGCAGAAACTCCGCTGGTACTACGGCGTCCTCGAACGCCAGTTCGAGCGGTTCTTCGACGAGGCCCAGCGCAGCAAGGGCTCCACGGGCGAGCGGCTCCTCGTGCTCATGGAACGCCGGCTCGACAACGTGGTGTATCGGCTGGGCTTTACGTCCAGCCGTAAGGCCGCCCGCCAACTCGTCAACCACGGCCATATCCTGGTGAACGGCCGCCGCGCCGGCATCCCGAGCCAGAAGGTCAAGCCGGGCGACATCATCGAGGTCCGCGACCGCAAGGCCAGCCGCGACCTCGTCCAGACGTGGCTCACCGAAGAGGAGGGCCGCGTGGTGCCGCCGTGGTTGTTGGCGGACCCGCCCAACTTCCGCGGCGAGGTCAAGGCCATGCCGTCGCGCGAGGACGTTTCCCTTCAACTGAACGAACAGTTGATCGTTGAATTCTGCAGCCGCTAGCCCACAGGTCAGGAGGCGACGAACGTGATGCGGATGAAATGGAAGGGCCTCGAACTGCCGACCCGCGTGGTCCTCGACACGGCGACCGCCACCCCGACCTACGGGCAGTTCGTGGCGGAGCCGTTCGAGCGCGGCTTCGGCGTAACCATCGGGAACTCGCTGCGCCGGATTCTCCTGTCGAGCCTCGAGGGCGCCGCCGTCACCGGCATCAAGATCGATGCGGTCCTCCACGAGTTCTCCAGCGTGGACGGCGTGATGGAGGACGTGACGGACATCGTCCTGAACGTCAAGGGCCTCGTGGTCCGCCTCGAAGGAAGCGAACCCAGGACCGTGACGCTCGAAGCCTCCGGCGCCGGACCGGTCACGGCGGCCCAGATCCGGACCGATCCCAACGTCGAGATCATCAACAAGGACCACCGGATCTGCACCCTCTCGAAGCACATGAACTTCCGCATGGAAATGTGCGTCGCCAAGGGTCGCGGCTACGTCACGGCCGAGGAGAACACCCCTGAAGGCGACCAGGAGGTCAGCTATATCCCGGTGGACAGCCTCTTCTCGCCTGTGGTCCGCGTTCGTTACCGGACCGAGGACACGCGCGTCGGTCACCGGACGAACTATGACCGGCTCATTATGGAGATCTGGACCAACGGCACCGTGGCCCCCGACATGGCCCTGGTCGAAGCCGCCAAGATCCTCCGCAAGCATCTCAACCCGTTCGTCGAATACTTCCAGCCCGGCGAGGAAATCACGGCCGAGGCGGCAGCGGCCGAAGAAGGGCCGGCCGCCGAGGAATACGTTTCCGAACTCGAACGCAAACTCGCCATGCCGATCGCCCAGTTGGAACTCTCGGTCCGTGCCGCAAACTGCCTGGAGTCCGAGAATATCATGACCGTCGGCCAGTTGGTCCGCATGAGCGAAGACGACCTCCTGACCGTCCGGTCCTTCGGCAAGACGAGCCTCCGCGAGGTGAAGCGGAAACTCGCCGACCTCGGCCTCGCGCTCGGCATGGACCTGGAAGGCGTGTCGGCCGGCGGCGGAGGGGGCGGCGCCTAGGAGTTGGACCGCGTGGCGCGGCGGCCTTGCCGCCCCACGCCGTGGTTTCCTGGAGAATTGCTGACATGCGGCATCTCAAGAAAGGTCGCAAACTCGGCCGGTCGAAGAGCCATCGCGCCGCTACCCTGCGGGCCCTGGCGGCCGCCCTGATCGAACACGAAGCCATCACCACCACGGTCCCGAAGGCCAGGGAGGCCAGCCGCTTCGTGGACCGGCTGATCACGACGGCTCGCGGCGGGACGCTGGCGGCGCGCCGGCTGGTAGCGTCGCGCCTCGCGAGCGAGACGGCCGCCAAGAAACTCTTCGAGGACATCGCGCCGCGATTCGCCCAGCGCGCGGGCGGCTTCACCCGGGTCACCAAACTGGCCCAGTTCCGCGTCGGCGACGCATCGCAACTCGCACGCCTCGAACTCGTCGAGAAGAAGGAAAAACCAAAGCCCGAAAAGAAGGCCAAGAAGTAGGTGCCAGGGTTAGCCGTGACGGGGCGACGAAGGGCGCCGGGGCCTTTGGCTGTCATTCCGAGCGAGCGAAGCGAGTCGAGGAATCTCGCCGTGGCTTTGGCCGTGATCCTTTTATTCCGCACTTCGCATTCCGCATTCCGCATTTAAGGAGTTCCCATGTCCGACTGTATCTTCTGTAAGATAATCGCTGGTCAAATCCCCTGCACGAAGGTCTACGAAGACGACGCCTGCCTGGCTTTTCTGGACATCGGCCCCATCTCGCCCGGCCACACGCTCGTCGTCCCGAAGAAGCACTACGAAGCGGTCAGCCAGATGCCGGCCGAGGAAGTCGCGGCGCTCTATCGTCCGGTCGCGGCCCTTGCGGCCGCCGTCAAGGACGCGGTTGGCGCCGAGGGTCTCAACGTTCTCCAGAATAACGGCCGCTCGGCCGGCCAGGCCGTGGACCACCTGCACGTCCACCTGATTCCCCGATGGACGGGCGACGGCCTGGGTTTCCGCTGGCCCGCCAAGAAGGCCGATATGGCGGTTTTGGCCAAACAGGCGGATGCGATAAGGAAGTGCCTGCCCTCCTGAGTGTCTATGTGCCTGGGTGAAGAAGCAACCCGCCCCGGCAAAGATGCCTATTCTACCCAAGGAAAAACTGTTTGACGGGCGGTTGGGTGTGTGTATAATACACACGATGAACAGCCGGGAAATCATCAGGCGGCTCAGGGCGGACGGCTGGATTCACGTGCGGACGAAGGGAAGCCACTGGCAGTTCCGGCATCCCACCAGGCCCGGCCTCGTGACCGTCCCGCACCCGAAGAGGGATTTTCCGGCGGGAACCTTGAAGGCGATCATGAAACAGGCGGGGTGGAACGAATGATGAACTTTCCGATTGTTATTCACAAGGACCGCGGCTCCGACTACGGCGTGACGGTGCCCGACCTGCCGGGATGCTTCTCGGCCGGCCGCACTCTCGACGAAGCCCTGGCCATGGCCAGAGAGGCCATCGAACTGCACCTGGAGGGACTCATCGAGCACGGCGAGGTTGTCCCTCGGCCCGGCGCCGTCGAGAGCCACAGACGCGATCCGCGTTACCGTGGCGGCACGTGGGCCGTCGTCTCCGTCTCTCCCGCCGGATTGCGGGTCAAGGCCAAGCGGATCAACGTCAGCATCCCCGAGCGGGTCCTGGACGCCGTGGACCGGTTCGCCAAGGCCGAGAACGAAACCCGATCGGGCCTCCTCGTTAAGGCGGCCACCGCCTATATTCGCCAGACTCCTGCCCGCCCCCGCAAACGCCACATGCGCCAGCCGAAGTAGTCGTACAGCGCCCTTCGCGCGGCGAGCCTGGAGTACCTGCCGCGCATCCGCATTCGGCGTGGTTACACTTTCTATTAGAAAAACGGAACCTGAGTCCTTGGCCTCCGTCTAAATGGACGAGGTGAGACAATGGATTATCCAAAGTATACGATGTACTGTCCATTCTTGATTGCGGTTATTCTTGGCTGCGGCTGCAAGCAAGGCGAGCCTCTCGATGCCCCCAAAGAACAGCCCGCCGCGCTCATGAAGACCGAGACCGACAATCTCGTGATGCAACTGGCCTCCAAGGCCGACCTCGTTGTCCTGGGTACGATCCAGAAGGTTTATGATAGAACCGCAAAAGATGGCGGAATGGAATATGACGTGCTCGTAGAGAAGGTCCTCAAAGGGATCTGGGCCCATGACTCTCTTCGCTTCCGCAGTGCAGGATGGATTGGGTACGCGAAATATTCGGGTGGCGAGCGAGTACTCGTGTTCCTCAAAACCTATGAGGCCCAACAGCGCGAACTCATTCAACTCCAGCCGGTCACTTACGTTCGCAAAGAGGACGTGCATACGGGGGAACCACTTTACCTCTGGCCGGTTGAGAAGTACCTGGAACTCATCGCGACCCTTGAGTCCAAGCCCCTGGTACCACGATAGAAGCCCATGCGTAGAGGGTGATCCGGTTAGGGTGTGAAAGAATCGCCTCGCCGCCCGGGGCCGGCAGTGAAAGCGTTGCGGGTTCGGGGATCACTTCCACGTTGCGGATTCCCGCGTTTCAAGACAAACCATCTTGGAATCCATTGCCGACATGTGGTACAATTACCGTGCGGCATCAAGGGGACGGCAACCTGCCACGGCGAAGGAAAACGAAAGTGAAGATTCGCGACGTCGTGAGGTTGGTGGAAAAGGATGGCTGGTATCTTGTTGCCACCAAGGGCAGCCACAGGCAGTTCAAGCATCCCGCAAAGGCCGGCCGTGTTACCATTGCCGGCCATCCCGGCGATGATCTTGCCCCAGGAACCCTGGGAAGCGTTTTGAAGCAGGCGCAGTTACAGAAGCCGAAGAGAGGAAAGGGGAACTGAAGATGCATCGCTTCCTTATCGTAATCGAAAAAGCGAAGACGAACTACTCGGCCTACTCGCCGGACCTCCCCGGCTGTGTGGCGACAGGCAAGACTCGCCTTCAAGCCACGACCAGAATGCATCAGGCAATCGGAATGCACATCCGAGGTCTTCTCGAAGACGGGCTGCCGGTTCCAAAATCTCATTCCTTTGCCGAGTTCATGGCCGTCTCTTCATAGGCACGCAATCCGGTTTCGCCTTCGGCTACGCCGGGATAAATCCGAAATCCGTAATCTGCGATCACTCCTCCTTGGGATGCCTCACGATCTCCCAGTCCTCGGGCACGGCGGGGCGATCGAACTGCTTGGAGTCCACGTTCTTATTGATCTCGATATCTCGGAAATCCACGGTTGTGATGTTCTCGCTCGTGTCGTAGAGCCGCACGCGCGTCGGAAGGCTCGTCTTCGGGTCCACCCAGAGGAGGATCTTCGTGTAATCCTTCGCCAGCGGCGTATCCTTCTTCGGGACGAGCACAAGGACGGCGCGTTTATCCTTGTCGGCGGCCTCTTCCTTCGCGTCGCGGCTCACGGCGAACCGTTTCAGCACCGCCTCTTTCTTCTGGCCGAAGGGCAGGGGGAACGGCGTTGCCCCTAGTTCGAGCGACTCCAGGGGCTTCTCATCCGGCAGCCTGAGTTCCCAGATGATGAGTTGCCGCGTCGCGTCCTTCTTGTGATAGAGCGTGCGGCCGTCGAAGACAAACGTCTCCTGGGGCTTGTCGGCGAACTCGAACCTCAGGCGGTTCGGCGCCTCGTAGGCGAGGTCGCCCTTGCGTTTCTGGATGTCCTCGTAAAGGGTCTGGTTGAGTTCGTAGTCGAACTTGGCGCGGACGGTCTTGAACTCTTTTCCGGCCGCATCCATCTTGTCGAGGACCTGGACGACTTCGGGCGCCTCCGCAGGACGCTGCGCGGGCGGCGCCTCGGCCGCAGGCTGGGCCGGTTCGCCCTTGGGCGGCGCGGCCGGCTCGGCGCCAAGGCCAAGGGCCGACGCTATGGCGAGGCACGCGACGAACAGGATGGCGAGCATAAATGATATTCGTGTCATGTATATGTTGCCTCCGGTACGGCAAAACGCGCCCCGCGAGCGGGGCGGCTAACCAAGCCAATCGCCCGGCAAGCCGGGCGGCTAACGCGATTCGCCACCCTAATTGACGGCCGCCCTGGCCCGCCTCTTCACTGCAATCCACCGCACGAGCGGCGGCAGGCCGCGCCACAAGCCCAGGACGACCGTGGCGCCCGCGATTCCAAGAACCCACTGCCAGCCCAATTTGAACTGGTCCGCCGCGACCGCGAACACCAGGTATCGCGGCCAGCGGCCCGCGAACGATCCGAGGGCGAACTTCAGCCGATTGTACCCTTCGCTGATGGCCAGCAGCCTTACAAAATCCACCGGGATCGGCAGAAACGAGGCGGTCGCCAGCGTCGCAAAGGGCGCCCGGTTATACCAGGCCGCCACACGCCGGTAGAGGCCGGTCGTGCGGATCCTCCGGACCGGTTTGTACCGATACAGGAACGTCAGGAGGTAGTAATCGTGCAGGCTGGCGATGGCCGAAGCGACGGCGCCGACCGTCGCGACCGCCAGCGGGTGAATGCCCAGGCCGTGCCCTTCAACCGGGCCGGCGGCCCAGAGGATGACCGGCGTCGTCGGAAGCGGGCAGAATGTGCACGCCAGGCTCAGGTACGCGAACGCGCCGGCCAGCGCCGCCGCGCGACTCATATCGCCGTACTCGAGGCGCACCCAGACCAGCAGCGCCATCAGGAGGACGAACGGGTAGAACCACGCGCGGAAACTCAGCGGCTCGTGCCGCTCCAGGCGCACTTCAATGTCCGCCTCGGCTTTAGCCGGAGACGATTCGTCCATCGCGCATCCTCACCAGGCGGCTGGCCCGTGCCGCCACCTGCTCGTTGTGCGTAATCAGAACGATCGTCTGGCCGAGTTCCAGGTGGAACCCGGCCACCAGTTCCAGGACGCGGTCCGAGGCCTCGGAGTCGAGGTTGCCGGTGGGTTCGTCCGCCAAGAGGACCGTCGGCCGCGTGACGAGGGCTCGCGCGATGGCGATGCGCTGCTGCTCGCCGACGCTGAGGGAGTTGGGGCGGCGATGGCGCTTCGCGTCGAGGCCAACGGCCGCCAGCATGTCGCGCGGACCGCTCCCGACCGGAAGGCCCCGCAACTTGAGGGCCAGCGCGACGTTCGCCTCGGCCGAGATCGCCGCAATCAGGTTGAACCGCTGGAACACGAAGCCGATGTGCGACCGCCTCAGGCGGGTCCGCGCGCCGTCGCCGAGGCCCTTCGTGTCCGTGCCGGCCAGAACGACCGTCCCCTCGGTCGGCCTGTCCAGAAGACCCAGAAGGTACAAGAGCGTGCTCTTGCCGCAGCCGCTCGGCCCCATGACCGACACGAACTCACCCTGGCGGACCGAGAGGTCCACGCCGCGCAGGGCCGGCGTCCCGACGCCGTCGGTCCGGTAGACCTTCGTCACACCGCGCGTTTCGATAATGACCGTCATAGTCACCAGGTTCGACGGATAAGCGCCCGCCGAGGCGGGCGGCAAACCAAGCCAAGCGCCCGGCCCTTCGACCTTGCTCAGGGCAGGCAAGCCGGGCGGCTAACCAATACTATTCATATCTTAAACTTTCAACCGGGTCCTGCCGCGCGGCGCGAAGGGCCGGATGCAGGGCGCCCAGAAACGTTCCTATCGCCGCGAGCGCCGCGGCATAGGCGAACCGGACGGGTGGAATCTCGATGGTCCAGAGCGGCAGAAAACCGAGGATGACCTCGCGGCTGGCCCACGTCAGGAGGAACCCGACCACGATGCCGCCCGCCGCGATCAGACCGGCCTCGGCCAGCACCAGGCCGAAAATCTGACTCCGCGACGCCCCGATGCCTTTCAGGATTCCGATCTCCCGCGTCCGTTCGATGACCATCGTGTAAACCGTCAGCAGGATGACCAGGAAACACACGAACCCCGCCACCGTGACGACCCCGCCGATCACGAGGTGCATGTCGCCCAGCAGGTTCGAGAGCCGCGCATAGTACTCGTTGAGCGTAAAGGCGCTCAACTTCATGGCCGAGATGGCGTCGCACACGGGCTTGACATCCGCCGGCCCGTCGGCCTTGACGTAGAAGAACGTCGCGCGGCGTGAATCCTGCTGGAGGCACTCGTTCAGCGTGTCGAGGGGGACGAAGACGCGGCCCGCCACGCCCTCGCGGGCGATGCCGACGATTGTAAATGTGTGGTTCAACCGCTCGATCTTCTGGCCGAGGGTGTATCCGCCGGCCTGCTGGAGCCGCGTGTCGATGATCATCTCGTAGCCGCCGGCCAGGGGCTGCCCCTCGATGATGGCGTCGGGCTTGGCGAAGAAGTGCCAGTCTTCGGGCCGGACGGCAAAGACGTTCTGGTCGCGTCCTGCCAGGTTCAAGGTCCAGCACAGAACGGGGATCGCCTCGCGGATGCCGGAGATGGCGCGCAGGCGGGCTTCGGTCTTGTCGGCCGGCAGGCCGCCGCCGAGCAGGATCGCCGGCCCTGCGGCCGGCATAACCATGATGTCGGCGTCGACATTGGTCGTCCGGTCGGCGATCTCGTGGAGCATGCCCGTCAGGCCCACGAGCACGAGGAACAGGGCCACGCCGACGCCGACCGCCAGGACGCTGATCGCGGTGCGGATCTTGCGGGTCAGGATGTTTGCCAGTGGCAGCATCGGAGCGGCGCCTTCCTATCGGTTCATCTGCCGGAGAGCATCAGGGCGATTATAGAGTGGCCGCGGGGAGGGGGCAAGGTTCATCGCGAAGCGGTGCTGGCCACATCAGCGTATGTAGCGTTTGAACTCGACGATCTTGTACTTCTCGATGCGGGCGTCCATCGCCGGATTGATGTGCATCATCGAATCGTAGTGCCAGTTGATCTTGTTGTCTCTCTTCGATGTCGGCTCGCCCAGGATCTCGACGGCCTTATCCACGTCAATACCGTCGTGCAGGACGCCGAGTTGAAGCAGGATGTTCCACGAGAACCCCAGGCGGGCGTGGACGCGGTGATGGTAGCCTGAATCGCGGATCTGCTCGGCCTTGGCATCGCGCGGTAGTTGGAAAGTCGAAACCTTGGCGTTAGCCAGGGCCAGCCTCTTCGTGCGGTCGCGCAGGTCCTTGTCTTCCGGATGGGCCTTCAGGTAGATCACCAGGGGTTGCCAGCTGATCCCGCCGACCCTCCCGGTCTTCTCCTGGAACGACTCTTCCATCAGTTCCAATATGAGTTGGGCGAAGGATTTCAGGTACGGGCCGTCAATGGCCAGATCCTGTGTGCCTGAGCGGCTGTGCAGGAAGATGAGAAGCCAGTGGAAGGAGTTCTCGTCCTTGCGGCCTGCGGCCTTCAGTTCCCTGGCCTGCCTGAGGACCTCCAGGGCCAGTCCCTCGTTTGCAGGCTGGGCCAGGGCCTCCTTCAGCGGACGGGTGCCGACGTTGCTCACGGGGTTTTCGAGGGCCAGTTTCAGCCACCCGAGTTGCTCGGGCGTCGGCGGTTCGGGCGTTGGCGTCGGCTTCGCTTCGGGGGGCGGCGTCATCTGCTGCGCGGTCGGCGTTGGGACCTCGGCGGCGCTGCAACCGAGGATGAAGGCGGCGGTTGCGGCAACGGCCAGTGCGATTCGCGTCATGGCGGCTATTCCGGTGCCCATGTGTAGACCTCGTGGCATACTTCGTTCGGGCCGACCGCCGATTATAGACGGCCCGGCCCCAAGCGACAAGCCCCACGCATAGCAGCCCCACGCATCGCGTGGGGATAAAGGCATCCCCCGCAAAACAAGCCCCACGCAACGCGTGGGGATAAAGGCATCCCCCGGCAATGCCGGGGGCTCACGGAACCTTGCATTTCAGTGCCCCGCCGCTATAATCGGCCTTCGCGCGTGCCCCGTTGGCGCTATCTGTGCGCCCCTGCGGCGGCTTGGCAGCCGTCGCGGCCTGTGGCGCGCGGCGGAGGGCCACTTGGGTAAGACCCTGGGCGAACTGGCCGAACTGGCAGGCGGCCGCCTGGAAGGGGACCCTGCGCGGACCGTGCAGGGCGTGGCCAGCCTCCAGGAGGCTGGACCCGGCGACGTAGCCTTTGTGTCTATCCCGCGCTTTAAGACCCTGGCCGCCGCGACGAAGGCCGGTTGCCTCGTCGTGCCGCTGAAGTGGCGCAAAGCGACGCCCGGCGCGGCCCTGATTCGCGTGGCCGACCCGAACCGGGCGATGGCGCTCGTTGCGGCGGTCCTGTGCGAGCCGCTGCCGACGCCGGTCCCCGGCGTCCATCCGCGGGCGGTCATCGCGCCGAGCGCGGTGCTTGGGCGCGGCGTTCATGTGGGCGCCTGCGCCATCGTCGGCGAACGGGTCCGCATCGGCGACCGGACGCGAATCCGGGCCGGCGCGGTCGTGGCCGATGAGGTGGTCATCGGCGCCGATTGCGACATTCATTCGAACGTGGTCATCCGCGAGCGGGTCCGCCTGGGCGACCGGGTCGTCATCCATGCCGGGTCGGTCATCGGCAGCGACGGGTTCGGATACCTGGCGGGCGAGGCCGGCCCGGAGAAAATTCCGCAACTGGGCACGGTCGAGATCGGCGACGACGTCGAACTGGGCGCCTGCGTGACGGTGGACCGGGCCCGGTTCGGCGTGACGCGGATCGGACCGAAAGTGAAGGTTGACAACCTCGTCCAGATTGCCCATAACGTGGAGATTGGCGAGGGGACGATCATCGTCAGCCAGGTGGCGATTGCCGGGAGCACCCGGATCGGCCGCGGTTGCGTCATCGCCGGTCAGGCGGCTATTGACGGGCACCTGGTGATCGGCGACGGCGCCCGGATCGCCGCCAAGGCGGGCGTCACGAAAGATGTTCCGCCGGGCACCGACGTGAGCGGCTACCCCGCGCGGCCGCATCGCGAGGACCTGCGGCATCAGGCGGCCCTGGAGCACATGGAGGAAGTCCTGGATCGGTTGAAGGCCGTCGAAGGGCGTCTGGCGGCCAGGGAGCGGAAAGGTTCGGCGTGAACCGGCGTCAACGGACCATCTCGCTGGAGGCCGAGATCGAAGGGCACGGCCTCTTTACGGGGCAGACGGTCCACCTGCGCCTGAAGCCCGCTCCGGCGAACACAGGCCTCGTGTTCACGCGCGCGGACCTGGGGCCGACGGCGACGGTGCCGGCCACGATCCAATCGGTCGCCAAGCGGTTCCAGCGGACGACGCTCGCCAACGGCGAGGCGTGCGTCGAGACGACCGAGCATCTGCTGGCGGCTCTCAGCGGTCTCGGGATCGACAACCTCTATGCGGAACTGAGCGGTCCGGAACTTCCGGCCGGCGACGGGTCCGCCGCCGACTACGTCCGGCTCCTCAGGCAGGCCGGCATCGTCGAGCAGGACGCCGAGCGGCCGACCCTCCGGATCATGGAGCCCGTCACCGTCCAGGACGGCGACGCGGTCATCACGGCGCTGCCCGGCCCGGAGGACGCGCTGACGCTGACGTATCACCTGGACTACGGTCCGGGTGCGGTCGTCCCGCCGCAGGTCTTTCACCTGAGGATGAGTCCCGACGCCTTCGTCGCGGAACTCGCCGCCAGCCGCACGTTCATCCTGGAGTCGGAGGTCCAGGACCTGAGGCAGCGCGGCTACGGGTCGGAGGCGACGTACGACAGTCTCCTGGTGTTCGGGGCGGACGGGCCGATCGGGAACGTCCTGCGGTTCGCCGACGAGCCCGCGCGGCACAAGATGCTGGACTTGGTGGGCGACCTGTTCCTCGCCAACTGCGACGTGCACGGCCGGATCGTCGCGATGCAGAGCGGCCACTCGCTCAACCACCGGCTGGTGCGGCGGCTCCTGGAGCAGGCGGTGGGTCTCGGGACGGCGGTCCGCGGCTCGATCCGCCAGGCCATGGACATCAACCAGATCATGGCCGTCATCCCGCACCGGTATCCGTTCCTCCTGGTGGACCGCGTCATCGAGTTCGAGGAGAACGTCCGGGCGGTCGGCATCAAGAACGTTTCGATCAATGAACATTTCTTCCAGGGCCATTATCCCGGTACGCCCATCATGCCGGCCGTCCTGACGATTGAGGCCATGGCCCAGTTGGCGGGGGTTTTGCTGCTCAAGCGGGTGGCGCATGACGGCCAGGTGGCGGCCCTCATCAGTCTGGACAAGGTGAAACTCCGCCGGAGCGTCCGTCCGGGCGACCAGTTGCGCCTGGAGGCGGAGGTGGTCCGGTCCAAGGCCCGCACGGCCGAAGTGTTCACGCGGGCCTGGGTCGGCGACGCCCTGGCCGCCGAGGCGCGGATCCGCTTCATGCTCGTTCCTCCCGAGTCGGAGTCGTGAGGCCACGATGGCGATCAGCAAGTTAGCCGTGATTCATCCGAAGGCCGAACTGGCCCAGGACGTCGAGATCGGGCCCTTCTGCTACATCGGGCCGGACGTCGTCATCGGCGCCGGCTCGGTCCTCCATGCCGGGGTGACCATCGTCGGTCTCACCCGCCTGGGCCAGCGCAACGTCGCCTACCCGCACGTCTGCATCGGCACTCCGCCGCAGGACCTCTCGTATCGCGGCGAGCCGACGCAGACGATCATCGGCGACGAGAATGTCTTCCGCGAGTGCGTCTCGGTCCATCGCGGCACGACCAAAGACACCGGCATCACGCGCATCGGCAACCGATGCTACCTGATGGCCGGCAGCCACGTCGGCCACGACTGCGACCTGGAGGACAACGTCATCTTCGGCAACAACGTGCTGATCGGCGGCCACGTTCACGTCCATTCAGGCGTCACCATGAACGGCGGGGCCGCGGTCCATCCGTTCACGACGATCGGCCGGCTGGCCTACATTGGCGGCCTGACGCGCGTCGTCCAGGACGTGCCGCCCTTCATGATCGTCGAAGGCCATCCCAGCCGCGTCCGCAACATCAACAGCGTCGGCCTGCGGCGGGCGGGCATCGCCGAGGAAGTGATCGAGGCGATGGCCAGGGCGTACCGTCGGATCTATCGCCGCGGCCGGCCGCGGGCCGAGGTTCTCGACGAGATGGAAAAGGAGGACGGGTGGCCCGAGGAGGTCCGGTACCTGTGCGCGGCCCTGCGCGCCAGCGCCAGCGGCAAGCACGGACGGTACCGCGAGTCGCTGAGGAAGAAATCGCCCGCCTAGAGCCTCTCCGAATAACCCGCCGTCGGCCCGAGGTCGAGCGAGGACG
>Ga0307378_10001076_pt1 | contig 45090 bp, 32 predicted proteins | sample UN1MG_FD_202238 | JGI IMG/M metagenome (GOLD analysis project Ga0307378, IMG submission 202238) | Soil microbial communities from Risofladan, Vaasa, Finland - UN-1 | ecosystem: Environmental > Terrestrial > Soil > Coastal area > Acid sulfate soil | place: Finland: Risofladan, Vaasa | collected... | reverse complement strand
CTGCTGCTTGGATGTTTTTCTCCACAATGTCTTTGACAGAAAGATCTGCCTGGGAATACAGCAGAAGAAAGGAACCTAAAAAGACCAATAGGCCTGTGAAAAAAACTCTTAACCGGCGCTTAGCCATGCCATCCTCCTCTTATAATTTCTATCGAATCATTGTAAAAGATACTATCCTTTTCTTCAAGGGCAAAAAATCTGGGCTTGATAAATCAAATCCCTGCGGTATCAGCTTACTACTGGTGAGGCTTTCGGGTTCATCGGGTTGACTCTGGCAGCAAGAGAATAGAGGAAAGGATAGCTCTCTTTTAGATGGGCAGTGTAAGATATCCATTCAATTGTCAGCTGCGAATAGGCACGTTGAAGGTCTATACCCAAATGTTCATAATCAGTATCTGGAAGGTCTTCCAACAAATCTCCTCTAAATACCAGCTCTTCTGTCAGATGGAAAACAGCCCAGAGTAAATCGGTAAAACGTTCGTGCTCAAGCAGGTTGGGATTTTCAAGGAGACGCATCAAAAAGGGTCGCTTACTAAGAAGGAACTCACGAATTTCTAAGAGACTACTTTTATCGATTTTAATTTCATAAGGAAATTTTTGAACAGCATCCATTGCTTTTTTAAAATCTTTCTTTTCCCAATCAGGGCTGAACTCCAGCTGTCGTTCTAAGTTTTGGGAGTTTATGACGAAATTGGAAAATTTCCTGAGCAGCTCCAATCCGACCTCACTGAAAAAAGTCCCGATAACCATGTTTAGTTTGTTCATGATAGATCGCTTTTCTCTTCTGGAAAGCAACCTCTCGATGAGCAAGATTACAAGAAGTACATCAAGAAATAGAAACCCAAAATCTCCTATCATATAAATGAAAATGTGGTGAAGGTCGCGAAAAATGAAATAATGAATAGTGTAGGTTAACGCAGAAGCGATTATAAGAATCAGACTAATGGATAACATCCAGTTAATATGTTTTTTCATAGGTAGCCATCCTCCTTTCTTAAATTCGACGTATTTTCACTTCACTCATAATAAAGATCTTTATATCTTTTTTGTCAAATATTTTATTCGTGGTGTAAGCATTTCCTATTGCGCTCTCAGAGAAATTTTCAGGAATGCTTCCCTTCATTGCCTTCTCCAAGTTACATGATAATGAAAAGTTAGTTAGTATAGCCCTCTCGCCTTAATATTAAAAGTGAACTTTGATCATCGTAAGCATCTCCATTTCCGTGATAACTGGTTGCTATGTTCAGGACAAAGGTTTTAGGAAATAGCTGCGGCGACCATTGAAGAAAGGCTCAGCCTATATGGTTCAAAAACACGTTGCTTTTGCCCCAGCGTGTCAAAAGCAACTCGGATCAAGACTTCGCTCTCCTCTCCTTCGGAGAGAAACCATGCCCGCTCAGCCTTTCTCACGGTTTTTCACCATACAGCCATCGCCAAACAGGGAACCCGACGGAGTAGGGCGTCGAGTATGTCTGAGCGGAGCGAGTTACGCAGACGCCGAGAAGAGCGAATGGAGAATGGCGTTAAAAATCTGAAGGGAGCTAGGCTATTTCCCAAAACCTTCTCCAATCATGGTTTTTGGGATGCTTCCTTGATCAATCCTTCCACTTTTAAGAAATAATTTAAAACATGCAACTTGGATATGCTATAATAACTCGTTTTAAAGAAAAAAATAATTGAGGAGTTGGTAATGCCTTTTATCGAAGTAAAAGGGACAAAGATAGAAGTCAATGAAGAAGGATTTTTAGCTAATCATGAGGATTGGGCCAAGGAAGTGGCCGAGCTTTTAGCCAAAGAAGAAGAGGGAATAGAAAATTTGACCGATGATCATTGGGCGGTAATTAACTATATTAGAAATTACTATCTGGAAAAGAAATTAGCTCCCATGGTTCGTAAGCTCTGTAAAAATACTGGTTTTCAGCTGAGACACATCTTTGAACTCTTCCCCTCCGGCCCTGCAAGAGGAGCCTGCAAGGTCGCCGGACTTCCCAAACCCGATGGCTGTGTTTAGGAAGAAAAAGCCTATGCTTTCTCAGATGGATGTCTTCAGGAGGGAAAAACCTCTATGCTTTCTTTACTAAGGTTTGGAGTCATCTTCTCTTTTTTTTTATCTGCTACCGCTCTTTCTCTCCTGGTTTTGAAGACCTTTTCCTTCGGTAAAAAAACCCTTTATGCAAAGCCTCGAGGTGATGCAAAAAAAGGAGTTTTATATGCTTTCGGACGGGGTATGTTGCCCTGGGAGAAGGAGAGCACAAGCAAGCACCTTCCCACATATGTTTCAGGAATGTTGTATCATGCCGGCATATTTGCAGCTCTGTTCTATCTTCTTTCCCTCATTTTTTCTTTAGAACTATCCAGGCTTTTTATCTATCTCCTGCGGTTTCTCTTTTTCCTGGGATATCTCGGCGGCTTTACTCTCCTTTTTAAAAGAATCTTTCTTCCCACAATGAGAAAAATAAGTTGCCCGGATGATTTCGCTGCAAACACTATTGTAGACCTCTTTCTGATTTTTGCTTTTGTCCATACATATTCTGTGAGAGCAACTCCATTATTTTTTTTAGTGGCGATCTTGATGTTTCTCTATATCCCTGTCGGAAAAATTCGCCACTGTGTCTTCTTTTTTTATGCCAGAATTCTCTTTGGCCTTTTTTATGGCAGGAGAGGTGTTCTTCCTCCAAAAACACATAAAATTTAGAGCATGAATATTGAAGCTTAAATAACATGAGAATAAAAACCCGCATAGCATGAGCGAGAAAGCTTTGACAAACGACCCATTAGAAAAAAAGATAAAACAGCTGAAACCAGAAGACCTGAAGAAAGCTCTCCAGGTTTTTCGAGAAAAGCTGAATCAAGAATATGCTGTCCAGCTTAACTCTTGCGTTCACTGCGGCCTATGTGCTGATTCCTGTCATTATTATTTAACCCATAAGGACGTCCAATCTCTGCCCGCTTATAAACTGAGTCTGGCAAATGGAATATTTAAAAAATATTTTAGCTTCATTGGGAAGAATATCCCTGGCTGGGTTGGAGGGAAAGAATTCAATCAGGCGATGGTAAGAGAATGGGTCGATTCTCTCTTTGGAAGGTGTACGTTGTGCGGCAGATGTTCTTTGAATTGTTCGATGGGCTTAAATATTCATTATCTTATCAGGATGGCCAGAAGCGCGCTGGCTGCTATTGATATTGTTCCCCTTGGCCTCCAGTCCACTGTCGATACTGCACTGGAGAAAGGGAACAACATGGGCATAGCTAAAGAAGACTGGATTGAGACAGTAGAGTGGTTAGAAGAGGAACTCCAGGAAGAAGCAAGGGACAAACAGGCCGTCCTTCCGATGGATAAAAAAGGAGCCAGGCTTTTTTACACAGTCAATCCTAGGGAACCAATGTTTTTTCCTTTATCAATTCTCGCAGTCGGCAAAATATTTTATGCGGCAGGGGAGAGCTGGACCTTCTCCAGTAATAACTACGACGTCACCAATTATGGCTATTACAGCGGCGATGATGAAGCAGCTGCAACCATGTCAGATCGGCTAGTTCAATCTATGAAAAAGCTGGATTGCAAGACACTTGTTCTAGCAGAATGCGGTCACGGCTTAAACGCCAACAGATGGGAAGCCCCGGAATGGTTAAGCAAAAAATACGATTTTGAAGTCAAGAGTATTCTTGAGATTGTGGCTGACTATATCCGGCAGGGCCGTATTAAACTCGATCCTTCTCTCAACCCTAATCTTGTCACTCTTCATGATCCCTGCAACCTTGTTCGGCTGGGAGGAATAGTAGAAGAACAACGGTATATTCTAAAACATGCTGTGGCCCATTTTATTGAGATGTATCCTAACCGCCAGAAAAATTTTTGTTGCGGGGGAGGGGGCGGTCAGCTAGCCATGACCCGCTTCAGCCAGAGACGCCTTAAAGCAGGCCAAATAAAGGCAGATCAAATCAGAAAAACCGGTGCTAAGATCGTCGCAGCTCCCTGTCACAATTGCATTGATCAACTCATGGAACTCAATAAGCACTACAAGCTTGGAGTCGAAGTGAAAACCATCTGCGAGATCGCAGCAGATGCTTTGATAATTGATAGAAGTTAGAAATATTAGAAAGGCGAGAAATAGATTTTAAATATGAATCTTCTCTCTTATTCAAAGATAAGATTCCATATTTTTAGCGTTTCTAGCCAGCCTGGCTTATTTTTTACGTGATTCAGCTATTTCCTTGACCGCGTTGATTGCTGTCTTTATCTGTGCTTCAGTATTAAAGGGACCGATGCCAAATCTAACTGCTCCCCGAATCTTATCTGTGCCTAATTGCTCATGGACAAGCGGCGCGCAATGAAGGCCTGATCGACAGGCAATATTGTAGTCTACGTCAAGAATAGTGGCTGTATTTAAGGCTTCTAAACCATCAATATTAAAGAGAAAAATACTGATATGGTCTTTTAAATCATCCTGGCAGTATAAGGTCACTTCCTCGATATCTTTAAGCCCATCCCTGAGCATGGCTGTTAGTTTCATTTCCTGCTCATGGATATTATTTAATCCTTTCTTCTCTATCCATTTCAATCCTGCCTGAAGGCCAGCCACTCCCAGGACATTCAAGGTTCCGTATTCGAGCCTGTAGGGATACTCGTCCAGATGCGTGCGGACTGCAGAACGAACTCCTGTCCCACCTGCTCGGGTATGCCTTATCTCAATTCCCTCCCTGACATAGAGGCCACCTATCCCTGTAGGCCCAAGGAAAGACTTGTGACCGGTGAAAACTACCACGTCCACATTCATCTCCTCGACATCAATCGGGATCTTTCCCGCCGATTGCGAGGCATCAATGGCAAAGGGTATTCCATTCTTCCTGCAGTATTTCCCTATCTCTTTAATAGGCTGAATAGTCCCGATCACATTGGAGGCATGGTTGATAATGACAAGTTTAGTATTTTTCTTGAATTTTTTTGGAAATTCATCAGGGTCCACAAATCCCTTTCCATCAAAAGGGATATAATCGACTTCAACGCCATTGTATTTATACAGGTGATAAAGCGGCCTTAAGACGGAATTATGTTCAATTGTTGTGGTTATCGCGTGATCGCCCTCTTTGAGGATTCCATTTATTACGAGATTTAAGGCATCCGTAGAGTTATAAGAAAAACAAAGTCTATTCGGGTCTTTTCCGTTAAAAAATTCTGTCAGCATTTCTCGGGTTGTTTCCACTAATTCTCCAGTTTCCATGCACAGGTCATACCCAGAACGTCCAGGATTAACTCCAAAATTCCGATAGAAATTATCCATAAAAGCATAGACTTCTTCTGGCTTGGGAAAAGAAGTTGATCCATTATCCAGGAAGATAAGCTTATCCATTCAATTCCTCCAAAATTGCCAAAAAACCAATTATTTGGGAAAACTGCTTAAAATAAAATTTATACTAAATTCCAGGGTAAAATCAAATTATTTTTTATAAAAAATTGACAGGGATTTTCAACTTGGACTAAAATTTAGATTTCTTCCTATGAAATAATGTTATCTAAGGAGTCATGGATGAGAAGGAATTATAAACAATTATTGTTTTTCTTCGCGCTGGTTTTTCTCGCTTGCCTTTCGAACTGCAATTTCCTGGAAAAACCTTATGATCTTGTGATAAAAAACGGCTTCATAATAGATGGCACGGGAAATCCCTGGTTTAAAAGCGATATAGGCCTGAAGAAACAAAGGATTGTCAGGATTGGCTTTATAGATGAAAACCAAGCAAAGAAAAGCATTGATGCACTGAACCTAATTGTCAGCCCAGGATTTATCGATATCCATACCCATTGTGACCGCAGAATTGCAGAAGTCCCCACAGTCGATAACTACATTTATCAGGGTGTAACGACTGTTATTGGTGGAAACTGCGGAGGTCATCCTTTTCCCTTGAAGGAGCATTTTAAAAAAATCGAGGATCGAGGAGCATCTGTAAATTTTGGCTGCCTTATCGGGCATAACACAATCAGACGAAAGGTTATGGGTTTTAAGATGGAGGCACCAACAGAAGAAGAGATGGAAAAGATGAAGGCTTTGGTCGATGAAGAGATGAAAGCAGGCGCCCTGGGATTTTCAACAGGTCTTTCCTATCTTCCTGGAATTTATTCCAAGACAGAAGAAATAGTCCAGCTTGCCTCTGTTATTTCCCGCTATGGAGGAATCTATGCTACCCATCTTAGAGATCAGGGACGCCATATAACTGAAGCTATTGAAGAAGCCATCGAAATAGGCGAGAGAAACAATATCCCTGTCCAGATTTCTCATATAAAATTGGCCGATGATGCTGTCTGGTATCAACTGGAAATGATAACCGGACCGGTTGAAGAAGCCCGCCAAAGAGGCGTTGAAGTCACCCTTGACCAATATCCTTATACAGCAACGAGCTCTGGCTTTACCAGCAGTTTTCCCTCCTGGGCTTTCGAAGGTGGAAAAGAAAAATTCCTGGAGAGATTAGAGGACAAAGAAGCCTATCAAAAAATAAGATCTTTCGTCATCTCAAGAAGACTTACTTCAACTAAGGGAATTAACAAGCCAGAGACCATTTATATTGCTCGCTCAGAGAAATTTCCGGAGTATGAAGGAAAAAACCTTCAGGAAATACTTGTCGCTCAAGGCAAAAAATCAACTACAGATAATGCTGCGGATTTAATCATTGATATCGAGAAAAACGGAGGAGCTTCAGGAGTTTTTTTCCAGATGGATGAGAAAGATGTAGAGGATTTAATGCGCCTTCCTTACAATATGCATGCTTCTGATGGCGGAGTTCGAGTTAAAGGAGAAGGCATTCCCCATCCGAGAAACTATGGCACTTTTCCCAGAGTCATCGGCCACTTTGTAAGAGAACGTGGAATTATTTCACTGGAAGAAGCCGTGAAAAAGATGACATCTTTACCAGCTCAGACATTAAGGCTTAACAATAGAGGAATAATTAGAGAAGGGCTGTATGCAGATTTGACTATTTTTGACAGAAATACGTTTGCGGATAAGGCCACTTTTCCCAACCCTCATCAATACAGTCAGGGGCTTATGTATGTCATTGTTAACGGAGAGCTGGTTGTAGAAAAAGGAAAGCATACAGGTGGACTCCCGGGAATGGTCCTTTACGGCTATGGCAAAGATTCGGGAGAGAGAAAATGATCATTAAAAAAAACGGTGACGTACCTGAAGGCGTTGTTGAGGAAGAAGGAATTAAGAACGTTATAAGGAAAATCCTCATCGGACCTGATGACGGCTCCTCTAAAATCGTCATGCGGCATTTCAAAATCCTTCCTGAAGGTCACACTCCTTTCCATAGTCATGACCACGAGCATGTTGTCAAAATAGAGAATGGCAGGGGAGTGGTTGTCGATGAAAATGGAAAGGTTATTACTGTTTCCCAGGGGCAAAGCCTATTAATAGAACAAAATAAAAATCACCAGTTTAAAAATCCTTTTCAAGAGCCTTTTGAATTTTTATGTATCATCATTAATCCTGAAAAGGTGACCTGAGATAAGATTAGTTTGTTAAGATCCCAGATGAAAGTTAATCCTAACAAAGCCATCGAGTTTCTCCTGGCAAGAGGGAACTTGCCTATCCTTTACTGGCTGAAAAAGGATATTCTTGAAGTTCCAGTAGATAGGGAATTCAAAAACCTGCAAAAATTTGCTTCCCGCATCAGGATCTTAAAAAATCAAAATCCCAACGGTGGGTGGTGTAAAAGAAAGTACGAAGGTCATCCTCGCTGGGAAAAGTCCTATTACATAGTCGACACATTAAAAAATATGTTCAAATTACTTAACTTCGGTTGCACTCTGAAAGATGAAGGAATTAAAAAGACGGTAAAATTCATATTATCTACGCAATCTAAAGCAGGAGATTTTCGCGGGGCTTATCTTAATGAATATGCACCCACATATCATGCACTGTCTCTTGAAATCTTGTGTCTTTTTGGTCATGATAAAGATGAAAAGATCCAGAAAGGATTCCGATGGCTTATCAATAACAGACAGAATGATGGAGGCTGGGTCATTCCCTACCGGACTATAGATCAAGAACAGCTCAAAAATCGTTATAATTATGAAGCCCAATTAAAACTTGAACCTATTACGCCTGATAAATCTCGACCTTTTTCCCATCTTGTTACGGGCATGGTGCTGCGCGCCTTAGCTGCTTCTCCAAAATGGAGCAAGAGTAGGGAGGCCAGGAAAGCAGGGGAGCTGCTGCTGAGCCGTTTTTTTAAGGCAGATAAGTATAATGACAGATGGCTTCCTTCTTTCTGGGAAGAACTCACTTATCCTTTTTGGGCCACTGATATTTTAAGCAGTCTTGATTCTCTCTCCAAGATTGGGCTTCCTGTGGAAAACGAAAATCTCCAAAAGGGATTAAACTGGATGCTGAAAAAACAGAATAAGCAGGGTTATTGGGAGGCTGGAAATCAAAAATCTTCCTTAGAAGACCATCTCTGGGTGACCTTTGCGGTTCTGAGAGTTTTGAAAAGATTCGGATTGATTGAGCTTTAACCTTTATCACAACCCCTTTTTCAATTTATATAATCAACAAGGCGACCTTCCAAATCCATAAGAATTTTAAGAAGACGAGCTCTTGTGAGATAAAGGCTTTGATTTATTCTTGCCTTTTCTTCTGAATTTTCATGCCTGAGGACAATATTTGTAAAAGAGCTATTGCCAAAAAAGCAATTTTTTATGTTTTTTACAAGTTTACTTAGTGAGTCTAAGTCAAATTTATCTTTAGATATAATCTTCTGAGATTCATCGTGAAAATGGAAAAAGACATTTGCCCAATCACGAGTGTTGCCAGCCTTTAACAAAAGTGCTAGTTCATTCAGGATAAGAGCAAACTCTTTTACCCGCCACTTTTCTATCTTTTGCATTTAATTTAAATAATGACAAAGTTGTCATGAAAAATCGAGTGGAATCTTAAAATGGTTTTTCCCATCATCCAGGTTGATCTCTTCATTATTATTGCTTGGCGAAGGCTGTATGGCGAAAAAACCGTGAGAGAGGCTGAGCGGGCATGGTTCCTCTCCGAAGGAAAGGAGAGCGAAGCCTTGGGAATAAATGGGGCCTGGCCCCATTTATTCCCTGGGGCAAAAGCAACGTGTTTTTGAATCATATAGTCTGAGCCTTTCTTTGAAATGGAAAGATAAAGGTGCTACCATGAAATTTCTGACACAATTCTAAACTTTTATTTCTTATATGCGATATTTTCTAAGTCTTGGCAGCAACCTTGGAGACAAGGAAAAAAACTTAACCCTTGCTCTCTTTTTATTGGAAAAGGAAGGAGTTGAAATACTTAAAATGTCCTCCCTTTATGAGGCTCAACCCGTTGATTTTCCCTCGCAACCATGGTTTTATAACGAGCTTGCAGAGGTCAGGACAAAGGCTAATCCTGAGGCTCTTTTGGACTTAGTAAAAAAAATCGAACAAAAAATGGGAAGAAAGCGCGAACAAGAAAAAGGACCTCGAATAATAGATATAGATATCATTCTGGCTGAGGATTCTGTTATCCGAAAAAAAGACCTCAAGATTCCCCACCCCAGGATGGAGAAGAGAAATTTTGTGCTTCTTCCCTTTGTGGAAATATCCCCTGATACAGTTCATCCTGTTTTCAACGAAGATATGAAAACTTTATGGAAAAAATCGAATGACCGTTCAATCGTAAAACAAATCAAAAGACATGCAGGCCACAAAGAGTAAGACCCACTTTAAGGAAGGAAGGAAGGAAAGAAGGAAGGGCACCCGGCGAAATGAGCGAAAAGAGGGACGTTCCCTAAAGTACCACGCTCTAATTCGTTGATTTTATCAGTATAAAAAAATTACCAATTAACGATAGTGACCACCCGCATTAAAAAAGAATATTCTCTTTACAGTGAAAATCAATTTATTATAATAGGCTTTCAACCATGCGAAAAATTGCTTTTCTCTCCCTTATATTTTTTCTTTCGGTCATACAATCTTTAGCCGTTGAAATCAAGGGAGAGGTAATTAATCTTGAGGGAAAACCTGTTGTAGAAGCTGTTGTTTTCCACCGTCAGAGCGGAAACAAGACTTTGACGGATGAGAAGGGTCTTTTTGCCCTTACAGTTCCAGACGAAGAAAAGAACAGGCTTGAAATCATTCATCCAGATTACATAGAACAAGAAATTGTCCTCACATCCCGGGAGCTTTCAAGAAAGGTTATTGTGAAGCTTATTCCTTATATTATGCAGAGAGAAGAGATTGTAGTTACTGCTTTGAGATATCCTGAATCCTCCGCCAGCGTTCCAGCCGCTGAAACGGTCATTCCCAAGGAAACTCTCGAGGAAAAGATGTCTTCAAACATCACAGAAAGCCTTTCGAACATACCTGGAGTATCTAATATCGGCGCAGGGGGTTTTTCTCTAGTCCCCAATATCCGCGGATTAGCAAGAGGAAGAGTATTGATTATGATTGACAATGCTCGCGTGACAAGCGACAGACGCACAGGCCCAAATGCTTCCTTTGTTGATCCCAAAAATATTGAGAGAATAGAGGTGCTGAGAAGTCCTTCTTCAGTTTTTTACGGTTCTGATGCGATAGGCGGGGTCATCCATATTCTTACAAAAAAACCATCCATGCAGGAAAGATTTAGAGGGAAAATCAATGCAAAATACGGCTCGACTAACCAGGAAAAAGGACTTGGATTATCTCTTGAAGGGAGCAAAAAAAACGCAGGTTTCCTCCTCTCTTTCCAGGGGAATGATGCTGAGAACTATTCCTCTCCTTCGGGCGAAGTCCTCCAATCTCAGTTCACACAAGGAAGCCTCTTCACTAAAATCTCTTACATAAAAGAAAAAAGAGAAGTCCATTTGAGCTTTCTCGGATCAAGGGGATACGATATTGGAAAGGCAAACAAAGGCAGTTTAACCGAGCCAACCTTGTATCCCAAGGAAAGCCAAAATCTTCTCCAGATTCACTGGCAGGAAAGAGGATTTGGGAAGGAAGGACAGCTATCCTTACAGGCTTATTTTAATCCCAATTTTTTAGAAACAAAGAAAGAGAATAAAGAAGATTCGCGGACAACATTGGAATCATACAGCAAGACACAAAGTCTGGACTACGGGTTTCATCTTTCATACGGGGAAAAAATCGGAAAGCATCTCCGGCTAACCGGAGGAACGGACTTTTATGGCAGAACCTCGGTCAAAGCCCATAATATAGACAAGAGTCTCGACTCCTACGGCAATATCACGGAAGTTTTCGAAGAATGGCCCTACGCAGACGGGGACAGGAAGGATATTGGCTTCTTTTTCTCACTTGATTACTCTGGCGTAAAAAAACTCGATCTGGTAAGTGGAATTCGCTGGGATTCCCTCCAGATGGAGGCTCTGCCGGGAGGTGCTGCCTCCTCTGAGAGAAGAAGATATTATGCTTGGACTGGTTTTCTGGGGTGTTCGGCCAAGCTATCTGAGCAGATCGTCATCTTCGGCAATCTATCAAGAGCCTACAGGGCTGCGAGCCTGAACGAGATGTTTTATACGGGCATCACAGGCAGGGGATTTATCAATGCTAATCCCGATCTTAGTCCAGAAACGAGCTTTAATCTCGATGCAGGCTTAAAACTAATCCTCAAGCGATTTTTTGCCGGAATCTATTCTTTCTATTATGAGATCGACGACTTAATAGAACGCTACAGAATAGATCCAGATGAAAGAATTTACGCATATGGGAATGTTAACAGGGGACAGATCAGCGGGTATGAGCTGGAAATTGAATATTATCCTTTCCCTGGATGGAAAATATTTGGCAATTTTTTCTCTTTTAGAGGCAAAAGCAAGACAAGCCAAAACGCCTTAAATGATATTCCCCCTTCTCGCCTTTTTATGGGAACACGGCTTTGGATTGAACGTTTTTCTTTCGAAATAAACACAACTCTTCAACAGGAGAAAAAAAGGCCCGGTCCCGCAGAAATCGCAATCCCAGGCTACGGAGCGGTAAATGTCAAGGCCAGCTATCTTTATAATTCATCTTTCCGTATCTATCTTGTCCTCTCCAATCTTTTGAACAAGAACTATCTGGCAAGACCGGATCCTGAGAGCGTTGAAGAGCCAGGAAGGAATTTTATATTTGGCTTAAGCTATTCTTTCTAATTATTCGTAGGGGCTTGATTTATCAAGCCCGCATTTGTGGCTATTTGCAACGGATTGAAATGTTCAATAGAAAAGACCATAACGGATTAACAAATACGATTAATAAAATAGACTCTAAGAGAAGAGGAGGGAAAAATGAACTCACCAATCTCTAAGAGAAGGTTAAGCCTTTTCTGTATTTTCATTCTTTTGTTTGTATTTATTATGTTTCAGCAGGCTCAGTCTTTTACCCTTGAGAACATCCTGAGCTATGCTTTCCCCTCAAGCCTGGTGGTTTCTCCCAAGGGAGATCTTGTAGCCTGGGTGTTTAACTGGCAAGGGAAGCGGAATATCTGGACGGCCAAGGCACCAGAATACAAGGCTCGCCAGCTCACAGCGTATTCCCTTGACGATGGCCAGGAGTTAGGCGGGCTTTCCTTCGACTCAGAAGGGAAGATCATCGTTTATGTTAGAGGAGGATCTGCAAATCGAGCAGGAGAAAATCCCAATCCTACTTCCAATCCTGAGGGGACAGAACAGGCCGTCTGGGCCATAAAGATTGAAGGAGGCGAGCCCTGGCGACTCGGGAAAGGAAGCAACCCAGTACCCTCGCCAGCCGGAAATTCTGTGGCCTTTACTTCAAGAGAGGAAATTTACTTGACATCCCTCGATGAATCTTCAAAACCTAAACTTCTCTTTAAAGCTCGCGGAAGGAACGGGTCCCCAACCTGGTCACCTGATGCCTCAAAGCTTGCCTTTGTCAGCTCCAGAGAGGATCACAGTTTTATCGGGATTTATGATCTTAAAGGCAAATCCATAAGCTGGATTTCTCCTTCTGTGGACAGAGACGGCTATCCAGTTTGGCCTCCAGACGGAAAAAACATTGCTTTTATTCGTTTTGCTGGCTCCATGGGAAGGCCATCTTTCAGAGGAGGGGCAAAATTTACTTTGATGGTTGCAGATGTTAACAGCGGCAAGGCAAAAGAAATATGGCAGTGTCCGAATGAAACCGGAGGCTTTTCTCAGTATTATCCATCCAAGACACTCCGCTGGGCAGCAGAAGACCGCTTGGTCTTTTACTCAGAGCATGAAAAATGGATGCACCTCTACTCCATATCTGTCAAAGACAAGAAAATTATTTGCCTCACTCCAGGAGAATATGAAGCAGAAGACAGCTTTCTATCAGATGATGGGAAAACTCTGATCTTCAACTCAAACTCAGGTGATATTGATCGCAGGCACCTCTGGTCGGTTCCGGTTACGGGAGGGAAGGCTAAACTTCTCACCGCAGGAGAAGGAATTGAATGGGCTCCAGTTCTTGCTTCCAACGGAAAAGATTTGGTTTTCTTTTGCTCAACTGCTTCTCAACCCGCTGCTCCGGCAGTTATGAGCCTTAAAGGAAAGAAAAAGCGACTTATCGCACCCGAAGCTATTCCAGCCGAGTTTCCTGGGCAGGATTTGGTCAAACCTCAACAGGTGATATTTAAGGCTCCTGACGGACTCAAAATTCATGGCCAGCTTTTTCTCCCCAAAGGAGCAAAATCCAGAGATAAGCGGCCGGCTGCTATCTTCATGCATGGCGGACCGATTCGCCAGATGCTTATCGGCTGGCACTCCCGGGGCTATTACCATGGAGCTTACGCTCTGAATCAGTATTTAGCGTACAAAGGATATGTGGTTCTTGCTGTGAATTACCGCTCAGGGATAGGCTACGGGTATGATTTTCGCCGAGCTCCAGACCAGGGCCCTCGAGGTGCATCTGAATACCAGGATATCGTGGCTGCAGGCCAGTACTTACAGAAACGTGCCGAAGTTGATCCCAGTAAGATTGGCCTCTGGGGAGGATCTTACGGTGGATATTTAACTGCTCTTGGACTCGCCCGGGATTCTGAGCTCTTTGCTGCAGGCGTAGATTTACACGGTGTCCATGATTGGTCTCTCAGAGGGAGGCGACGCGAGGGAGGAGGTTGGGGAATTAGCGGAGAGGATCTTATGAGTTCTGCTTATCAGTCTTCCCCCGTTGCCGACGTTTATTACTGGAGTTCGCCGGTCCTTTTTATTCATGGAGATGACGACAGGAACGTAGATTTCATCCAAACAACAGATCTGGTTCAGCGCTTGAGAAAATTAGGAAAAGCCCATATTGAAATTCTCGTATTTCCTGATGAAGTACATGGTTTTCTACGTCATGATATATGGCTAAAGGTCTACAAAGCAACTGCAGACTTCTTCGACCGCTTCCTCAATAAGTAGGAGTTTGATTCATTAAACCTTGCATTTTTAATGTAGGGACTTGATTTCTCGAGCCCGCACTTTTAGAAAACGAGAGAAAAATGAGAAAATTAGAGCAATTCCCATTTCAGGTGATGCATCATGAAAGGTGTTTTTTCTGAATCGAGGGAAAAAAATTAAAAATAAAACGGAAAAAATGAAATATTTGCCTAGTAAAGGAGGAATCTATGAAGAAAAGAATTGAAGTTACATCTTTTTCAATTGCTTTAATTTCTCTTGTTTTGTTTTCCTGGCTGGCCTTTTCCCAGGAGAGCGAGATAAGACCTGCGACTGTGGGCCAGCCCATGCCTGATTTTTCCCTTCCTTCATATCAGGGTGGGGAAGTCACGCTTTCTAGTCTCAAGGGAAGAAATGTTCTGCTTATTTTCCCGCGAGGATTTGCAAGAGAAGCGCGCTGGTGCCACATCGACAACTACCGTTATGCAGAGCTTATGGACCTTGAAAAAATGGGGCAGATAAGAAAAAAACACAATGCTGAAATCCTGTATGTTTTTCCTTATGCCCGAGAGGTTATCAAGGAATGGATCGAGAGAAATCCAGAGCAGCTTGAGCATATTGAAGACTGGAAAAACCCTGATGATCCTGAAAAGTTGGATGAAAGGGGTAAGAGAAGGATGGAGTTTGCTAATAGGGCCTTTCCCAAAAATTTCGCCTTCAAGAAAGGTGAAGTCCCCACACCCTTCCCGATCCTTATCGATGGCGAAAGACATGTTTCCGATGGCTTGGGAATCTTCGCTACAGAATGGAGTGGAAGCAAGGTTGACCAGTGCATCTCCAGTGTTTTCATTGTGGACAAAAAGGGAATTCTCCAGTTTAAATATATAGGCCAAAACACAAGAGATAGGCCAAGCTTTGACTATTTGCTAAAAACGCTGGAGAGAATAAATAAGGGAGATTAAACCTAAGGGATAATCTTTATCTTCTCGGATATGTCATTGCGGGGAGCGTAGCGACGCGGCAATCTCAACCTTTTTCATGAGATCGCTTCGCCCCTGTTTGGCTCGCAATGACATTAAGGAATAAACAATCCATATTTCTATATCAAGTAACTTTGGGGCAATGCCTGAAAAATAAACGCAAAAAAATATTTGATATTAAGTAATGATCGACTTTTTCTTATGACTATTCAACTCCTGCATAAAAAATAGAATTAAAGAGGAGCCTGAAGGTTCCGTAGGATTGCGCTCTATACTGAACAGGGAAGCCCAGAAGGACTATTTTGCCCTTTCCGTAGGGAATATCCAGGATCGCTGCTTTTTGGCGAATTAGTCTATCACCATAGATCCAACCGCTCATCAAAGGATTTTCTTCAGGGTACTTGGATATGCTTTTAGGTTCCTTTTTTGCTCCAAATGAGGGCATAACATCAAAAGCACAGCTATTATCAAATATTATGGCTGCTTCCTTGGGCATGCCGTAGGCCAAGGGGTGACTGGCATCAAATTCCATCCGAAGGATGGACCCGGTGCATACGAATTCACCTCTTTCTACTTTTTTTAAAACATTCCTGACTGGCAGGCCGAAATGTTCAACAGCCAGGTTGCAGGCAGCATTCATGAAAATTAAAGTCCCACCGTTCTCGACATATAATTTCAAATTGCGAACACCTCCAGGAGTGATTCCTCCTACATACTTTGGTGGCATGGTTCCTTTGGCGTATCCGTTTATCACCGCTTCAGGCCTGTAAGTGTCGGGCATAATGATGGCATCGTAGTTCGCATTGAGATTTCCCGCGCGGATATCTGCATCATGAATGCTCGAATAGGGGAATTCGTACTTCTCCAAGATTAATCTTGTCCAGCCTTCATCTGCGCTCGCAAGCCAGGATTTATACATCCCCAGTCGAACTGGCTTTAGGCTTAAAGTCTTGACTTTAGGGTCACCAGAAATGCCCGTTATTTTAAGGTCAAGGTCTTTGGCCAATTTCTCCATGAAAGATCCTTTAACGCTTGCTGAAGGAACGATGATTGTGCCTTCAGGAAAACGCGTATTATTAGCTGAAATGGGCCCTTTTGCCCAGAAAACTTTGCCTCCCTGATTATGAATTCTATTCGTTGCCGTGAAGCTATTATTGTCTTCATGGCGAATAAGATAGGAATGTCCGGGCTTGCCCACAATGCTACCTTGCTGAAGCTTGACTTCTTTTACTCTGGTCATTTCTTGTGCTATTAGTGAATTGGCTGAGTAGACCTTCACCCCAAACTGGTAGGGAAGAGTCCAGCCCATCATGTCGTAAGATTCAAACGGAGCCCCTTCGAATTTCACAGGATCGACAAGACCCTGCCACAGATCCGGGTATTTCCTTAGGTCTGGATAGTTCTGTTCTTCAAACACATTTTTGATGAAAAGAGCAAAAGGCTGGGTCATAGGGATGACGTAGGTTCCAACTGGGTATTTTATTCCATCACAGGTAAAAGATTCACCGCTCCTGTAGACATCAACTCCCAGGAGGATCATTCGGTTGAGAAGAAGAGAAGCGGTTCCCGGGTCACGCTGATTCACGGGAATTATCCAGGCATAAGGGGGCTCTTTGCTGAATCTATTGATAACATCTTTGCCCATCTTATACTTGTTGAATAGCAGCTCCTCACGGTATTTGGAAGCTACATCAAGAACAGCTCTGGACGCTGTCAGACAGTAATCCACTGCATCTTTGAGGCGCCACCAGCCTCCTTTCCAGGGATTCGGGTAAAAGGCAGACATCGTTAAATCGCGGTACTGGGTGGGAAAATCCCGGAGAGTGTAAAAATAAGGTGTTGCGTAGCGATAAAGAGCGGTTTCCGTAAGAATGGATACGATATTATGGGAATCCACAACCTGAGTCACGTAACCGGGATACCATGTGTCAAAAATAAGTCTGGAGATGGCTCCCTCTTTTCCTTCCTCGTCAAAAGCAGCGCCCATGGCAGAGCCAAGCAGATTTTGCCAGCGAACTATGAGAGGATGAACGTTAGGATTTGTGGGCTCTGAGTTGGGAGGAGTCCAGATACGGGCAGGAAAAGGAGCTGTTTGATGATGATTATACAGGATAACCGGATACCATTCTTTGTTAACCAACCTGGTCAAATGTTGCGTCTCGATTAGATTAGCAATATAGGAGTCGCGGTTGTTGTCGTGGCCTGCGTATATGTGGTACAGCCGTGGCATAGGGGAGACCTCAAAGGGAGTGCCGACATTAGGATGATACCACTCAGCCAGAAGATTCATCCCATCCGGATTTGCAAAAACAAGAACTAGAATAACATCATTAAGGATTCTGAGTGTTTTCGCATCTTTTGCCGTTATTAAATCATAAGCAAGCTGAATATTGTGTTGAGCAGGAGCACATTCATTTGCATGGAGACCCCCATCAATATACACTATTGCCTTCCCTTCCTTTGAAAGTTTGCTGGCTTCAGCGTCAGAAAGGCCTTTTACTAAAGAGAGTCTTTTGATTATCTGCTTATATTTTTCAAGATTGCCCAAGTTTTCCTCAGAGGAGATGACAGCATAGGTCATAGTCTGTCCCATTGATGTTTTTCCCTCGTTAAACAGTTTGATCCTGCTGGAGTTCTCCTCGAGTTTCTTAAAATATTCTATGGCCTGGGGATAGGTAGCTAAATGATAATCAGCTCCGACTTTGAAACCAAGAACCTCTTCAGGTTCCGGAACACTCTGGCCGAAACCAAGAAAAGAAAAAGTCATAATAATAGCAATGAAAGATAAAGGCTTCATATTTTTTAGTGCTCTCATCAATCCCTCCTTTTAAAATGCATTTTTAATATGGCAAATGGAGTATTCTTCCTTTTCATCAAAGGATAGAGATATTACATCAAACCGGCACTCCACATCCTGAAGATTATTTTTCACCAAAAAACCCTGAGCGATCTTTCTAATCTGTTGCTGTTTAGAAGGCGTCACTGATTCCTCAGGAGAACCATAATTTGTACTTCTCCTTGTTTTCACTTCCACGAAAACCAAAGTTTTCTGGTCATAGGCAATAATATCAATTTCACCCCTGAACAAACGGTAGCTTCTGGCGATGATCTTGTATTTATTATCTATTAAGTAGTTAAGAGCAATTTTTTCGCCTAACTTACCAAGATCGAAAGGCGTCTGCTTATTTTTTTCCAATATTTTCTCGCTGGACCTGGTAAATCAAACCCCTACGATTTGCTCTTAACAACTTTCCATCTAACTCCGTCTTTTGTATCTTCTAAAACAATTCCCTGTTTGAGTAACTCTTGGCGCATTTGGTCGGCTAATTCATAATTTTTATCTGTCCGAGCTTTTTCTCTTTCTTCTATTTTCTTCATGAGCTTGGAGGACAAAGTCTCCTCTTCCTCTCCGGGGAGAACTGCTAAAACATTATCAAGAGAAAGGATAGAAGACATCAGCTTTTCTCCATCTTTTCTGTAGACTTTTCCTTGAGAGATTAAGATATTAGCTTTTCTAATCATTTCGAAAAGTGCTCTTAGAGCTACAGAGATGTTTAAGTCATCACCGAGTCCAGCTATGAATTTTTTATTCGTGTCTTCTACAAGTCGTGAGATATCCTTATTTCCTCCTTCTTCAAACGGGCGATTCTTTAGTTCATACAGAAAGTCATTTATCCTCTTGAGTGAAGAACTGGCCCCCTCGAGAGCCTCAAAGGTAAAATTGAGCATTTTTCGGTAGTGCGTGGAAAGAAGAAGAAAGCGGAGGGCATAGGGATCTACATTTTTGGCTAAAAGGTCACGCAAGGTATAAAAGTTACCTTTGGACTTCGACATCTTCTCCCCATCAACGATGAGATGGCGGCAATGAAGCCAGTAATTAACAAATTTTTTTCCAAAAAACGCTTCAGATTGGGCAATTTCATTCTCATGATGGGGAAAAATATTATCCACTCCTCCGCAGTGAATATCAAAACTTTGGCCCAAGTATTTAGAGCTCATGGCCGAGCACTCGATATGCCAGCCGGGTCTCCCTGGGCCTACTTCAGTTTCCCAGAAAGGTTCACCTTCTTTTTTGTCTTTCCAGAGGGCAAAATCATTCGCGCTTTCCTTCTCATATTCGTCTGATTCAATCCTCTTTCTAGGCCTGAGCTCTTTGAGATCAATCTTTGAAAGCCGTCCATAATTTGGAAATTTTGAAATATTGAAGTAAACAGAACCATCTTTTTTATAAGCATATCCCTTCTCGAGAAGGCCCTTTATGATCTTTACCATATCTGGAATATGATCAGTGGCTCGGGGATAGTAATCAGCCTTTGAAATGTATAATTTCTGGATGTCTTCAAAAAAAGCATCATTATATTTTTTGGTAAATTCTTGAAGTTTTACTTTTCCAGCATTGGCTCCTTTTATGGTTTTGTCATCCACATCTGTGATATTCATAACATGCGTGACTTTGTAGCCCCTGAAAACAAGGAATCTCTTGAGTAAATCTTCAAAAATATAAGCACGGAAATTGCCGATATGAGCAAAATCATAGACCGTAGGACCGCAGGTATAGAGCTTGACTTCTCCTTTCACGATCGGGTTAAAAGGCTCTAATTTTCCACTCAGAGTGTTGAAAAATCGAATCATGATACACTATTATTAAAGATAACAATCAGCAGAGTCAACACTAAACTCCTCCCAAGATTGACCGGGTCTGGTTTTTATGCAATAATCTTGAAACTTAAAAGGGCGACCTAGATCATGAAAACTCGGATTGGGATTAAAAGAGAAGAAAAAAGTCCATGTGAAAGAAGGACTCCTCTGATTCCTGCTCACGTTCGGGAAATGGTTAAAAATAATCCCTTAGAGATCTGGCTTCAGCCGTCCTCAATCCGCATCTTCTCCGACAAAGACTATCTTCAAGAAGGAGCCAGGATAGAAGAAGATCTTGCTCTGTGCTCAATTATCTTTGCCATAAAAGAAATTCCTCTCCAATTTTTCAAAAAGGAAAGAGTATACATATTCTTCTCTCACACAATAAAAGGACAATCCCATAATATGCCCATGCTTCAAAGAATGATAGAACTTCAGTGTACTTTGATAGACTATGAAAGAATAGTAAACGAGAAAGGACAAAGGCTTCTATTTTTTGGAATGCAGGCAGGACAGGCAGGAATGATCGATACTCTTTGGGCTTTAGGACAAAGGCTGAATCATGAGAAAATAAAAAATCCATTCTCTTTGATCAAACTGGCACATGAATATGGGAGCCTGGTTGCTGCTAAAGAAGCAATAAAAAAAGTAGGATGGCAGATCTACAATGATGGTCTTGACCTTTCTCTTGTTCCCTTGATCTTCGGTTTTACAGGGTATGGCAATGTCTCCCAGGGAGCTCAGGAGATATTCAATCTCTTGCCTTACGAAGAGGTTGAACCCGAGAAAATCAACTCCTTTTTTGAGAAAAAAAATTATTCAGCCAGCAGTGTTTATAAAGTTGTCTTTAAAGAAGAACACATGGTAAAGCCCATCAAAGCAAGTCAAAAATTTGACCTTCAAGACTACTACGATAATCCTCAAAAGTATAAATCGATTTTCGATTCCTATCTTTCTTTTCTCGCAGTCCTGGTCAATTGCATTTTCTGGACACCCAAGTATCCAAGATTTGCGACAAAAAAAAGTTTGAGACAACTTTTTATTATGGATGATAAACCTCGTCTACGAATAATCGGAGATGTTTCTTGCGACATTGAAGGGTCCGTGGAATGTACAGTCCAAGCAACTACTCCTGACAATCCTGTTTTTGTCTACGATCCCCTGGAAGAGACGGCAAGAGATGGAGTAGAGGGGAGGGGAATTGTTGTTATGGCCACAGATAATTTGCCGGCTGAGATATCTCTTGAATCTTCGATATTCTTCAGCAATGCACTCAAGCCTCTGGTTCCAGCTATTGCTAAAGCAGACTTTTCTGGAAATTTTGCAGATTGCAATCTTCCAGATGCTGTTAAAAAAGCGGTCATTCTGTATAAAGGGAAGTTTACCCCTGATTATGAATACATTAAGAATTTTATTAATTAACCTGGATTATTCACGGATCGAGTTTGCCAGATTGCCACGCTCCGCTCGCAACGACGATGTTATTTAAAATATATGTCGTCGGATGCAAGGCACAGGGTATGCGGCTGTGGTTCTCCACCGCAAATGCCCTGTAACGAAGCAGACGTCGTTGCGAGGAGCGAAGCGACGCGGCAATCTCATGCCTTTGGCGAATCATCATGAGATCGCCACGCTTCGCTCGCGATGACAATTTTATCATAGCACAGGTCGTCAAATCGGCCCGCCCGAAGGGTAAATTATGCCGACATATAATAAAAAGAAACGCATTTGAGACCGATTGAATGTTCTTCTAGAGGTGAAATCAGCGTAACGAGTAGATATCAATGAAAATAAATATTGGTGTCGGCATAATTTATGAATAAATCAGGTTAATTAATTCTCACCTATTAAATCCTTAAATATATCTAAAAAGATCAAAATGTGGGCTTGATAAATCAAGCACCTACAAGAATAAATTAAATCCCTACTTCAAATAAGTGCGAGTTTAATAAATCAGATCTATACATTGAAAATATTTAAAAGGTGGGCTTGATAAATCAAGCCCCTACGAAATAAAAAAAAGCGCACGCAGAACAAATCAAGCCCTTAGAAGTAAAATAAAACCCCTCCGATATCTTATCCTTGACTTTGCTCCAGCCTTGAAGATAAATATATCTTTAATGAAGAAGGAAGTGCGAATTGGAGTTGACACAGGGGGGACATTCACTGACTTTGTTATCTACATCAACGGCAAAATTGAAATAAATAAAATTCCTTCCACGCCTAAAAATCCTTCTCTTTCTATCCTTGAGGGAATAAATGAATTCCTGAGTCAAGATCTTTCTCCGATGGTTATCCACGGGACAACCGTTGCCACGAACTCTCTTCTTGAAAGGAAGGGAGGACGAATTGCTCTTATCACAACAGAAGGGTTCGAGGATATTCTATTTATCGGACGCCAGACGAGGCGCGAGCTCTACAGCCTCAGGGGCGAGCGAAGAGTTCCACTTCTCCCTCGTCATCTTTGTTTTGGGCTCGAAGAGAGAACCTCAGCCTCGGGAAAAGTCGAAAGAAAAGTTTCTTTATCTCGTCTCCGAGAAACACTCGAAAAAATAAAAAAATTGAAGCCAGACGCGGTGGCTGTTTCTCTTATCAATTCCTACGCAAATGCCTCTAACGAGAAAACCGTCTCCAGGGAACTGAAGAAGGAAAAATTCCTGATTTCTGTCTCAAGTGAGATATTACCCGAATATCGTGAATACGAGAGAACCGCTACAACCGCTGTAAACGCTTATCTCATGCCTGTTATCAGCCGCTACCTGGAGAAATTAGAGAAAAAAATGCAGAAAGCAGAGCTTCGAATCATGCAGTCAAATGAAGGGTATATTCCCCCAACCAAGGCGAAAAGAGAACCCATAAGAACAGCTTTCTCAGGGCCAGCAGGAGGAGTTGTCGGCGCATTCCACTTAGGAAAAGCAGCGGGCTTTAGGAATATCATCACTTTTGACATGGGAGGAACCTCCTCTGATGTTTCCTTGATAGACGGCGAGATTAGAAGGACGAGTGAAAGCGTGATCGGAGACTTCCCTATTCGAATCCCTATCATTGATATCCACTCAGTCGGAGCCGGAGGCGGCTCTATCGCCTATGTAGACAGGGGTGGCTCTCTGAGAGTTGGCCCTCAGAGCGCAGGGGCTGATCCCGGTCCAGCTTGTTACGGACGCGGAGATTTGCCGACTGTCACAGATGCCAATCTGGTTTTAGGGCGGCTTGTTCCCGAGTTTTTCCTCGGAGGCAAAATGGAGCTTTTCCCAAGAAGAAGCCGTGAAGCTTTGGAAAATCTGGCCAAGAAAATCAACAAACCCCTCCTAGAAACGGCTGCGGGTATTATAGAAATTGCCAACGCAAACATGGAAAAAGCCATTCGAGTGATTTCCATCGAAAGAGGCTTTGATCCAAGAGACTTTGCTCTCTTCTCCTTCGGAGGAGCTGGAGGAATGCATGCAGTTGATATTGCCTCCCATCTTAAAATGCCCAGAGTGATTGTTCCTAAAAATGCCGGCGTTCTCTCATCACTAGGGTTTCTTATGGCTGATTCTATCAAAGATTACTCTAAATCAATCTTGCAAGCAGCAGAAAAAACAAGCAAGGATGAGCTCGCAAACCATTTTAAGAAATTGATAGAAAAAAGCATCAAGAGCATGAAAGAGGATGGCTTCAAGGAAGATGAAGTCACGATCCTCTCTTTCCTCGACCTCAGGTATCAAGGCCAATCTTATGAAATAACCATTCCTTACAGGAATAAAACAACTTCTAATCTCTCTTTTGTTTCCGATTTTCACAAGACCCACAGAAAACTCTATTCTTATCACCACGAACAGAGAGAGGTTGAGATTGTCAATATTCGCGTTAAAGCTATCGGAACGACCAAGAAAATTAAGATGAAAAGACTTCCTCCTAAAAATAAAAATCCCGAAAGGGCTTTTATGAAAAAACAAACCATCCATTACGAAGGGAAAACATGGCAGGCTTCTGTGTTTAAAAGAGCTCTTCTCGCTACAGGTAATAAAATAAACGGTCCTGCCCTTATCCCGGATTCCGAATCAACGACATTCCTCCCCCCTTCATACACATTAGAAGTAGATGGCTTTCTGAATTTAATTATTCAAAGGAAAGATTAACTCAATGCTTGAATTCGACCCTATTGAGCTCGAACTTTTCAAGAATATATTTGTGTCCATCTCTGAAGAGATGGGTGCTGTCCTGGAACGCACTTCCCTCTCCCCCAACATCAAAGAAAGAAAAGATTTTTCCTGTGCTCTTTTTAACCAGAAAGGAGAGACATTTGCCCAGGGATCTCATATTCCTGTTCACTTAGGAGCCATGCCACTCTCTGTTCAAGCCTGCCTTAAAGCGATCAACTTTGATGAGGGTGATTTAGTGATTCTCAATGATCCCTACAGGGGAGGAACACACCTCCCTGATATCACCTGTATTTCGCCTGTGTTTATCAGCAAAAAGCTAGCTTTTTTTGTTGGCAACCGGGCCCACCACTCTGATGTGGGAGGAATGACTCCTGGTTCAATGCCTCTCGCCACAGAAATCTATCAAGAAGGTTTGATTATCCCGCCTTTAAAAATAATCCAAAAGGGTAAATTGAACAATTACCTCCTCAATTTTATCCTGGCCAATGTCAGGACTCCTGATGAGCGAAAAGGAGACCTGCTGGCTCAGATAGCTGCCAACAACAAGGGAAAACAAAGACTGGAAGAAATAATAAAAAAATATGGACTAAAAAAGATTCTTCACTATACGCATCTAATCCAGCTCTATTCAGAAAGAATTTTAAGAGAAACAATAAAAGATATTCCTGACGGCACCTATGCTTTCACAGATTATATGGACGATGACGGGATCAGGGATAAACCAATAAAAATAAGCGTCAAATTGACTGTCAAGAAAGATGAAGTCCTTATTGATTTTAGCTCCTCATCCCCTCAAGTCGAGGGGGGTGTAAACGCCAATTTTGCCGTGACTTATTCCGCAGTTCTTTACGTCTTCCGCTCCCTTATTGAGGAAGACATCCCTTTTAACACAGGCCTGATGAAGCCGTTAAAAATTAAAGTTCCTCAAGGATCGATTCTCAATGCCCAGCATCCCGCAGCAACAGCCGGAGGAAATGTGGAAACATCCCAGAGAATCGTTGATGTTCTCCTGGGTGCCCTCTCCCGGGCTATCCCAGAAAAAATCCCAGCGGCAAGCTCCGGCACCATGAACAATGTTGCTTTCGGCGGCTATGATCCTTTTAGGAAGCGAACCTTCGCCTATTATGAAACAATCGGGGGAGGAATGGGTGGAAGCTTTGACTCTCCTGGCCTCAGTGGAGTCCATACCCATATGACAAATTCTCTCAATACACCCCTGGAAGCTCTTGAAAATTACCTGCCTCTGAAAATAAAGCGTTACTGCCTGCGGCGTGGTTCTGGCGGAGAAGGGCGAAATAAAGGAGGAGAAGGAATTATCCGCGAATATGAATTTTTTGTACCCACACAAGTGACTATCATTTCTGAAAGGCGAAAATTTTCTCCTTTTGGAGCACACGGGGGGAAAAACGGCAAAAAAGGAAAAAACACCCTTCTTTCCAAAGGGAAAAAAATAGCCCTGAATTCCAAAGTCAACATAAAAGTCCTGCCTGGGGATGTGCTGCGTGTAGAAACGCCAGGAGGAGGAGGTTATGGCAAGAAAAAATAAAAGATCCTCTTTTGGCCCTGGCTTCCTGGTGGCGGCAGCTTTTATCGGCCCTGGAACCGTGGCCTCTTGCTCTATGGCAGGTGCGCAGTTTGGCTATGCACTGATCTTTGCTCTGGTCTTCGCTACCGTAACCACCATTATCCTTCAGCAAATGACCGGAAGGCTCAGTTTAGGCTCAAAACACGATCTCGGCCAGGCCCTCAGAGAATTCCCTCAAAGCCGTCTGACAAAGGGCATTTTTGCGATCCTTACCCTTTCTTCTATCACGTTTGGCTGTGCTGCTTATCAAGCCGGGAATATTATCGGCGGTTCTCTTGGTCTTGAGATGGTCACCTCAGTCTCTCAAAAATACTGGGTTGCTATTATCTCTTTGATAGCTATTTTCATCCTCAGTAGAGGAAAATATAAGTTGATAGAGAAGTTTTTAATTTTTTTAGTTTTTCTGATGAGCGTCTCTTTCCTGTCCACACTCGTTATAATCAAGCCTAATTTTCTCTCAATCTTAAAAGGGATCATTCCTTCCTTCCCAAAAAATTCACTCTATCTCGTCCTTGCCCTTGTAGGAACTACAGTCGTTCCTTACAATCTTTTTCTTCACTCCTCAGCAGTCAAGGAAAAATGGAAATCCATCGCTCATCTTAAGGAAGTCAAAAAAGACCTGCTTCTTTCTATCACGTTGGGCGGTATAATTTCAGCTTCGATTGTTATCACCTCAGCCGTTGCTTTTTATGGGAGAGGGATTTCCCTGGAGAGCGGAATTCAACTGGGGCAGCAGCTCAAGCCTTTGTTTGGTTCCTTCACTAATTTCCTTTTTGGCCTAGGCTTCTTTGCAGCAGGCATGAGTTCAGCCCTGACAGCTCCTTACGCGGCTGCCTTTGCCTCTTCTGGAGTTCTCGGCTGGAAAGGAGGTCACAATTCAAAGGGATTTAAAGGAGTCTGGCTGGGAGTTATTGTAGCAGGACTTATCGTCGCCTACCTGAGAGCTGCTTTCAATATCAACCCTCTCTCAATCATCATATTTGCTCAGGTAGCCAACGGATTCGTTCTGCCGGTGGCTTCCATATTTCTGCTTTTTGTGCTCAACAATCATCAAAAAATGGGAAAATTAGTCAATAACATCAAGCAGAACATACTGGGAAGCTTGATTATTCTTATCGTCTCTTTCCTGGGCCTCTGGAATATCATCAAATTATTTTTAAAATAAGAATAAGAAAATAAGTAAGTGGGGTCAGGTCTTGCTTTTTTTATTTAATTTCCCTATAATTTATTAGTGCGCCTCGTTTATTTAAATTTTTTCTATGAATAAAAAATCAAAATGCAGGCACGCACATGAGGTGCATTTCATCATTACATTAACTTTTCCTATTTTTGAATCTTTTTAAATCCTATGAGTACTAAACCTCAAGACAAAGAACTTTTAAGCCTTTTATACACCGACGAGTTAACGCAAATATTCAACCGTCGGTATTTGAAAGAAGTAATCCCGGGATATCTTATCCAAGCGGGTAAGGAAAAGTTTACAGTTGCCCTCTACATGCTCGACATGGACAATTTTAAGGCCATCAACGATGGCTACGGACATAGGGTGGGCGACCGAGCACTGAAGCATTTTTCCAAAATTATTTCAGAAAATATCCAGGACAAAGGGATTGCGATCCGTTATGCGGGTGATGAGTTCGTACTCATTATATCGAAGCTGACCAAGAAAAAGGCTAGGGACCTTGGGATGGAGATTCTGCAAAAAATAGCGGCGTCGCCTCTCAAGGTTAAAGACAAAAAACTCATGATTAAATACAGTGCAGGCGTTTCCCTATTTCCCATAGATGGAAAAATCTTGAAAACGCTCTTCAGAAAAGCCGATGAGGCCCTCTATACAGCAAAGGACCGAGGGAAAGGAAGAGTTGTTGTCTACCCCGATAAGGGTAAGCTTCTGACACCTTCTAAGCTCGATTCCATTCTTTCTTATCCCCATATTGTGGGCAGGGATGATACGATTAAATTCTTAGAAAAACATCTCTCCGGGAAAGAGAATCCTATGGTGTTTCCTGTGCTTTTTGGGGATGATGGAGCAGGAAAATCAAGACTCATGGAGCACTCCCGCGAGATCGCTCAACAAAATATCGCCTTCACCCTTTTCGCCAAAGGCTACCCCTTTTGGCAGACGGATATGTATAGTGGCGTATTATCAGCTTTGGGGATACTTTTCGAGCAGGAACCATCCATTTCAAATGAGGTATTCTCTAAGATTGAGGACAAATACAAACTCATCCTCAAGCCGCATATATCTATGTGGGATGCAAAAGAGGTGGAGAAAACAGAGGAAGTCGCCGCATCTGACAGAATGGCCCTTTTTGAAGCATTGACTCAGGTTTTCATCGTTCTCCGTGAAATGGGCAATGGCGCTGTCCTGCTTGACAATGCAGACCAAATTGACCAGCCATCATTGCAGTTTTTCGATTCCCAGTTCGAGCAAACAGAGGAGAGCAAGCTGTTCTTCCTTTCTTCGATCAACAGCCCAGATTTAATTACAGGAGAGGACAAGCTTTTATTCCTTCTCCACTCCATGCCAGAGGCGGCAACGAACAGTGATATCCAAAAATTTCAGCTTGAACCCTTACGCTTGAAGCACGTCCATGAACTCGTAGCCAAGCAGTTTGACGGGAAAACATTGTCTGCTGAATCAGAAGTAGCCCTGTTGCACAACTCTGATGGCAATCCGCTGTTTATCCTGGAGGCCTTATCGTTCCTTCTTATAAAGGGTAAGATAGAAGCCGTGGGAAATGAATGGGATCTCTCCCTGGTCAAGCCTGAGGATATACCAGAAAGCCTCAGCGAAATGATCAAAGAGAGACTGATGCGCATGAGTGAGGAAGCAGTAAACGTTCTCAAACTGGCCTCACTTCTTGGAGATAAGATCAATGCGCATCAGCTTGCAGAGTTATCAGAACTCAAGCCCCAGCAGGTTCTGGACATTCTTAGCAACGCTCAAAGACAGCTTTTTATCGAGGAAACACCAAATCCCGATGAGTTCGTCTTTGCTCACAGGATGGACCGTTCTATTTTTTATTCACTCTTGAATGAAGATGAGCGCCAACAGCTTCATGCTCGTGCGGCGGAGATAGAACAGAAATTTTCTGCTGGTTCCCTCGAACGTGTCGTGGGAAAGCTGGCATACCATTTCCAGAATACTGGTCATTTGGATAAAGCGGCAAAGATGTTTTCTATTCTTAAAGACAAAATGGATGCAGTATTTATCTCAAGAAGCGCCCAAAAAATCCTACAAAAGAGGATACTTACAGCATCTTTAGCCAAAGAATCTCCCCTTGAACCTGAGGACCTCTCCCACGCCATCGAGGCAGGGAGGGCTTTCAGGACCGCCTTGAATAATATACGCCTCTATCCGAAAGAGCATGAGAATGTAAAGAACTCTGTGGAGAGGATCCTGCAGCTTCTGGAACCATTTCTTGCTGAAAAGACGGAAATCCTTTCTATTTCGGTAACGCCGGAGACAGTACTTTTTAACGGTATGCCTCCGCCAGCGAAAGGGATTGATTCGCAATTGACAGAGGACCTGTACGAAATTCTGAGCAGCTACGGACTGCAAGGAGTGTTATTCGTACGAGGGCTAACCCGGGATGAACTGGAGAGATTTTTGAATTTACTCACCAAACCTCCTGAAGAAGTGGCTGGTCAGTGGGATACGCTTGTGCAGGAACTCGAATTATCACACATTTTGCCTGATCGAAAGATGTTTGTGGCGGTAGGCGAGCGCAAAATAATACTCGACAAACAAGAGATTCTTGTCCAAGCCCCCTGGCAAGAAGGCAAGGGTGCACCATCCTCAACTCAGAAAGATGCTTCACCCATACCCGATGAACAGATGAAGCTATTAAAAGATATGTTGGACGAGTTTTCAAGGAATAAACAAGAGTTGCTCTCGGCAGTTCAATCTGGACACGCTGGCAAACAAGAATTCAAACACCTTATAGATCTTCTGCAACGAACGGACATTTCAGAGGTAACTAAAACTTTGCTGGAGTCTGAAGGAGTCTCCCCTCGCGGTGAAGGGGTTGCGCCTGAAGAAGCTCCTCCTGGAGAAGCATCCGGGAAAGAAGATCCTACCAGGCAATATAAATACGCCGACGTTCTTCCAGATGTAAAGTATGTGGAGCAAATTAAACGGGACTTATCCCTGGCTTTCGAGGACCTTAATTCTGAGAACACAAGAACGCAAGGGAGAGCAATGGCTTGGCTGGCAGAACAGAAACCAGATAAATTAGCTGAGGCCGCCTTGAGGAGAATCGCATCTGATGCACCGCTCAAAGCTCGCCGATTGGCGGCAGGAGCTCTCCAGAAAGCTGGGAGAAATTCTGTGGAAGCATTTTTAGAAGAAATAAATCCTGATATTCCTGTTACTCAGCTTCTTAAATTAATCAATGTAGTCGACATGTTCGTCGACCACCCGAAAGTGATCCCCTTGCTGCGCGAGATAGCTCTTTCAGGACCAACTGAAACAGTGGAACCTGCACTCGAGGTCTTGGAACAAGTCCCCGGGAAAGAGGTCGACTCGGCTTTTCTCGATTTATTTGATTTAGCTGCGGGAAAAATAAAACTGCATATCCTCTATCAATTTGCTAAACGCAAAATTATTGAGGCTGTGCCTGTGCTTTTGGATATAATAAAACCGAAGTGGATCTGGGAGAAAGAGACAAGAATTTCGTTTCAAGCTAAGGCTTGCAGAACTCTGGGGCTAATCGGTTCTCCAGAAACAGCAGAAAAACTCATTGCTGTTGCCATAAAGCCCAAGCTATGGGCATTTCAAAAAACAAAGCCTGAACCTATAAGGGCGGCTGCAACTTGGGCTCTAAGGAAATTACCTGGTAACGAAAAAATTAATACTGTTCTTGAAGTTCTGAAAAACGACAAATCTCTTCGGGTAAGAAAGGCTGCCAGAGCATAAAAAGCTCCTCAAGGGGGATCCTAGCTTATCTTAATTTATCTTATTTTACTCTTCTTGCGGGTGGTTAGATATTTGCTTTTTGCGGCTTGCCGGATATATGCCATTTTAATAAAGGGGAGGCAATTTAATAAAAGGTGCTTAATATTTTTTATTTTTCCAGTCGAATAATAATCAAGGTCAGATCTTTGTGGCCTAGTGCTTTCCGGAATGTTTCTTTCAGTATTGAATCTAAGTCGTCCGGGCCAGAAGTATACACGTGTTTCACACCACAGCCTCGAGCAATCTGCTCAATGTCTAAAGCTGGAACTTCTCGTCCCATGGCATCTCTCCCTACTCCAAGATTAACCTGGAATCCCGAGGTGGCAGTGGTTTTATTGTCCAGGACGACCATCAGGATTTTACTTTGGTTATGGACCGCATTACAGATGGCAGGAATAGTTGTGTGGAAAAACGAAGAGTCGCCGAATAGAGCCACAACACGCTCATCAACTCCGGCTTTGCTCAAACCATCGGCTGTACTGACCGCAGAGCCTAGAGCATACTTAGCATCAAGCCGGTCCGCTATCGTAACCAGGCAGCCAGGATCTCCGATAAGCACTGGCTTTTGTCCTAAGCTCTCTGCAGCTTCCTCTAGCTTGTCAATGATTTTATCATAGTTACAGTCTGCACAATAATCCTTCTTTGTTGGCCTCTCTTCGGCCTCTTTCTCTTTTAAGTATTTTCGCCTGGGGACAAAGTCCGGGATAAATTCAGTCAGGGCCCACTGAATCTGCCAGCGAAATAATTCCCCTTCCCGGCTTAAATGGTTGCTCTGTTTTCCGTATATTTTCGTAGGGCAGCCATTATCATGGGCAATAGCCTTGATATGGGTTTCCACATAAGGCTCGATCTCTTCAACAATCAAGACTTCATCACAATCCTGCAGAAACTCTGTAATGGTCCTTCTGGGTAAAGGATAAAGCACACCCAACTTAAAAAGGCGAAATTTCCCAGGATGTTTGTGGCCCACAACATCGAGAAGTTTGGCATGAGCAAATCCGGCACCTACAATTCCTTTTACTCCTGCACCAGTCACCCTGTTAAACGGAGAGCTGTTAGCCCACTCGCTCATGGCTTCAATTCGTTGATGTAAATCCCTGTGTTTTTCCACCGCATTTTTGGGGACCGGGACGAATCTAAAAGGTTCCCTGACAAGACCAAGATTGGCTTCCCGGTAAGGCTCGTCAGAAACAGGGACAGATTCCTTCTGCTGGGTGAAGCTTCGAGTCTCCCGAATTATAACTGCGGTATTAAACTCTTCTGAAATATTAAAAGCTTCTCGCATCATAGCATAACCTTCAGCCGGACTTGCTGGCTCCATAATCGGCATTTCCAGCAAAGTCGCCAGAGATCGTGAGTCCTGGTCATTTTGAGATCCGTATGCACCAGGATCATCCCCTAGAAGAATGACCAGCCCTCCATGGACTGGAGTTAAATTAAGAGCCATGAGCGGGTCTATCATCGCATTCATGCCCACGCTTTTTGTGCAGACTAAAGCACGGCGTCCTGCTATAGAGGCACCAATACCCATTTCCAGGGACACTTTCTCGTTACTCGACCATTCCACATAGATATTATGCTTTTTTGCCAGGCTAACCATTGTCTCAACAGTCCCTGAACTCGGTGAGCCAGGATAGCTTGTCACAAGTTTTACGCCACTGGACAGGGCCCCAAAAGCCATGGCCTGGTCTCCATTAAGCGTTTTCAAACCCATAAGGATCCTCTTAAATTAAGATTTATAGCTGTATATCATTATACATCCTAACAGCTCAGTAAATTAGAAGAAAAATTACCATATTAATATTGATCAAATTTAAATTTTTATGTCAGAATTCTTTTTATCCACCCTGGTGGCTTTTCCTCTTCTTCGAACCCAGTAGAAGGCAAACGGGATTCCAGTAACGATAAAAATAAGATCCACGGCAGAATTCTGCCATTGATAAACGGTTCTGAGGACGATCAAGCCTATGATAAACAAGAGAGATAGAAGGGGAAGCAAAGGATAAAGAGGGACACGGAAGAAGTTTGTACCTCCTATTTCGTCTCTCCTCATTTTGAAAAGCGCCAGAGTGGAAAGCCCATAAAAAATCAGGATGGTAAAGACCAAGCCGGTTGCAATCGTCTCAAATGTTCCCCGGATAATGAGAATGGCTCCCGCCCAAAGGCAGTGAACGACAATCGCCCGGGAAGGAGTCCGGAATCGGGGATGGACGTGATCCAGCCATTTAAAGAAGAGCCCGTCTCTGGCCATGGCATAATAGACCCGGGTCGCAGTCATCATGGTCCCGTTGATGCTCCCGCTTGCGGAAATTATCACGAGGATAGCGATGAGCGCAGCGCCGACAGGACCGATTAACATGGTCAGGACATCCGAAGCGACGATCGTGCTCTCCCTTATTCCCTCCATTCCAAGGATCCTGTGGTAGGTTAAATTTGTTAAGGCATAAAGCAGGATAACTAAACCAATTCCGATCACCAGGCTTAAAGGGATGACACGTCTTGGATTTTTCATTTCTCCGGCTGAGTACCCGATCCGCTCCCAGCCCGTGTGGGAGAAAATAATAAGTATCAGGGCGGCGACGACACTCCCCAAAGGGCTCAATAGCCCTTCTGGCGCTGCTCTGGTAGAAAGCAAGTTTTCATGTCCCTTGCTGAAGACAATGCCGACGATAACGATGGATAACAGGGCCCCCACTTTCAGGATAGTAGAGAGTTTTTGAAAAACACTGGCCCTTTGAATCCCGATATAGTTCAGGGCGCCTAACAGAAAAATGACGGCAAGTGCGGTGATGATCCTGCCGACTCTATTCAAGGCGACAAAATAGCCAAAGTAATCCGCTACAATCAGGGCCAGGCCTGCGGCTGCACTTGTCCGGATGATGAACAGCTGTGCCCACCCAAACATGAATCCGGCAAAGGGTCCGAAGCATCGGCTTATGTATACATATTCTCCTCCCGTGTTAGGCATTCGCGTTCCGAGCTCGGCGTAGATCAACCCGCTGGTAAACACAAAAACTCCGACCAGCAGCCAGAGAAGAATGATTGAGTCGAAGGAAGCGAGGTAGCCGGCAATGATCTGAGGTGTGGAATAGATGCCGGCACCTATTGTGATCCCGATCAGGATGGCGATCCCGTCAAAGACGCCCAGAGCCTTGCGGAGAGAAGGCCTTGAAGAGTTGGCCTCATTTGCCATCGTGCGTAACATATAGCACAGCAAAATTTAACGGTCAAACGCTTTCCTTTCAGTTCTATGAAAAATTATTGAATAAAGGGAAAGGTCTTTATGCTCAGTAATTAGGTAGCACTTTCGGTTATGATATAGAAAATAAAAGAGTCATTGCGGGCGACCGAAGGGAGCGTGGCAATCTCATAAAAAAAGGTCGAGATTGCCGCGTCGCTGCGCTCCTCGCAATGACATACTCCTATGAGATTGCTAGCCTGTTCCGAGCAAAGCGAAGGAATCTTCTGCGCTCCTCGCAATGACATTATAAAAGTGTTACTGAATTAATGAGCAAATACAACAGGCCAGTTTTTCTCCTTCCCATATTTTCATGCTACAAATAATCATAAAAAACTTGATAAGAATGGTAAATCCTGTAATACTTTCCCCTTGCTGAAACGATAGAAAAGATCTTTATCTATTCTCGATTGATATAGGTAAGACCTGATGAATAATCCCGATTACATAAAGCTTATCGATATAAAAAAAGAGGCATTAGAAGCAGAAAAGAGAATAAGAGAACATATCAGACAGACTCATGTTGAATATTCCCCTTTTCTCAGTCAGTCAGGAGACTGTAATGTCTATCTCAAACTTGAAAACCTCCAGTTAAGCGGCTCGTTCAAGCTACGTGGAGTCATGAATAAGCTCCTTTCCTTGACTAAAAAAGAGAGGAAAATTGGACTGGTTACAGCTTCATCCGGTAATCACGGCGCAGCGTTTGCCTATGCACTTAAAAAACTGGGATTGAAAGGAACAATCTACATGCCATCGATCGCAAATCAGGCAAAAATTGAAGGTCTTCGTTATTATGATGCAGAGTTAAAGTTTCATGGAACAGACTGTGTCGAAACAGAAATTTTTGCCAGGAATGCTGCAGGAAAAAATCACCTCCAGTATATCCCTCCCTATAATGATCTCAAGATAATCGGCGGCCAGGCTACAATCGGGATCGAACTACGGAGGCAAATCAAAAATATAAATACCGTGCTTGTGCCGGTCGGCGGAGGAGGCTTGATATCAGGAATCGCAGGGTACCTAAAATCTATAGATAAAAATATAGAAATTATCGGCTGCCAGCCCGAAAACTCCGCAGTTATGTATGAATCCATTAAAGCTGGGAGAATTGTGGAAATGGAATCAAAGCCCACGCTTTCTGATGCATCTGCGGGCGGGATCGAAAAAGGCACCATTACTCTTGACATCTGTAAAAAATACGTTGATGATTTCATTCTTGTCACAGAGGAAGAGATAAAAGAAGGCATTAAACTTTTCTTAGAAAAACATAACATGCTCATAGAAGGTACAGCAGCCCTCCCAGCAGCCTCTTACCTTAAGACAATAGAAAAATTTAAAAATAAAAACGTCGTTTTAATCCTGAGCGGAGCGAGAATAAGCCTGGACCAACTGAAAGAAGTTCTCGGCTAAGGAGACAAAAAATGACAGAAATTTTTAATCTCAGCCAAATTAAGGAGGCTTTAAAAAATATCGACCCAATTCAAGCGATTGAAGAAGGATTTGTGGCTTATTCTCAAGGAAAAGTGGTTGTACCACCTGTAGGAGAAATGATTTTTGAGCGCCCTCCTGGAGATGTCCACATAAAATATGGCTATATCACCGGTGATGAATACTATGTCATAAAAATTGCCTCCGGTTTTTATGAGAATATAAAGCTTAACCTCCCGACTGGCTCGGGTCTTATGCTTGTCTTCAACCAGAAAACAGGAGAGCTGGCCTGCATCCTTCTCGATGAAGGTTATCTCACCAACATCCGAACTGCTGCGGCGGGAGCAGTGGTTGCCAAATACCTTGCCCCGAGGAATGTGCGGCGGGTAGGAATTTTTGGCGCAGGTATCCAGGGCAAAATGCAGCTTGAGTATTTAAAATCGACTGTTGATTGTGATGATGTCATCGTCTGGGGAATCAACCAGCAAGAACTAAGTGACTATAAAAAGGCAGTGGAGCCGCTTGGCTGTAACATTCAAACCACACAGGATGCCGAAGACATAGCCGCAACCTGTAATCTCATAGTAACAGCGACACCTTCAAAATCTCCCCTGCTTCGGGCTGAGCAAATCAGGAAAGGAACACACATAACAGCCGTGGGTTCTGATACATCTGAGAAACAAGAACTTGACCCTAAAATTCTCCAGATGGCTGATATAGTTGCGGCAGACAGCATCAGTCAGTGTCAAGCTCGAGGAGAAATTTTCCAAGCGCTAAAAGCTGGCATGATTAAAAAGGAAAACCTCGTTGAATTAGGAAATGTTATCGGAAACAGAGAGCTGCAGAGGTCATCTGATGAACAGATTACAATTGCGGATTTGACCGGTGTTGCAGTTCAGGATATTCAAATTTCAAAGGCTGTCTATGAGGTTTTAAGCCAAGATGAATCATAAAAGTATTATGGGGTATATTAAAAGAAATTTCGTCAAGAGAGGTCAACATGAAAATTGAAATTTTTGAAATGGAGAGAGCCCAGTCTTTATGGGAAAACAGAGTGAAGTATAACCTGACAGAAAGCGGCGTTCACCCTTATACTCTCGAAGAGTTTCTCAGAAGCGACGAGATTGAAAAATTGTTGTCTATACGGCTTGGTTATGGCCAGACAAACGGCTCTGAAGAACTTAGGGAAGCGATAAGCCGCCTCTATCCAGGAACAGACCTTGATAATGTCCTTGTTACAAACGGTTCTGCAGAAGCAAATTTTATTACCATCTGGCAAAATTTAGAACCAGAGGATGAGCTTATCCTTATGCTGCCCAACTATATGCAGATCTGGGGACTTGCCCGCTCTTTTGGTATTAAAGTCAGGCCCTTTCATCTAAGAGAAGAGCTTAAATGGGGGCCGGACCTGGATGAGTTAAAAGGTTTGATATCACCTCGAACAAAAATGATAGCTGTTTGCAATCCGAATAATCCTACAGGAGCTGTGCTGAGCGACAGTGAAATGAAAGAAATTGCTAGCCTCGCCGAAGAAGCAAATGCATGGATCTATTCTGATGAGGTATATCGAGGGGCAGAATTAGACGGAGAAGAAACGCCAACTTTCTGGGGCCTCTACGATAAAGTGATGGTCAGCTGCGGACTCTCAAAAGCTTATGGTTTTCCAGGTTTGAGAATAGGCTGGCTGGTCGGGCCCAAGAAAAAGATTGAAGAAGCCTGGGCTTACCACGATTATACATCCATCTCTTCGGGAATTCTTAGTAATTGGATAGCATCTTTGGTATTGGAGCCTGAGCGAAGAAAGAAAGCTTTAGACCGCAACCGGAAAATTCTGAATGAAAATTTGGCTGTGCTTGAAGAGTGGGTTCAAAAACACAAACCTCTTCTTGAGCTAATCCCTCCTCGAGCTGGTGGAGTGGCTTTTCTCAGGTACAACATGAAAATCAACTCAACAGAACTTGCCGATAAGCTCCTAAAAGAGAAGAGTGTTTTTGTCGTTGCCGGCGATTTTTTCGGAATGGATCACTATATACGCATTGGGATTGGCACAGAAAAGGATTACTTTAAAGCAGGGTTAAAACTTATTGATGAAACATTAGAGGAAATCAGCGGAAATTCCTCTGTTTAAAGGATAATTTAGATATTTTTTCTAAACTTCCTATTTAAAAATCTCTCCTGCTAAATTACCAGGAACAAGTGCGGGCTTGATGAATCAAGCCCCTACACAAGATAAATCATTCCCCTTTAATAAAGGAGTTCTCAATTAGCTCACTTATTTATAAACAGCTTTAAAATGTGGGTTTGATGAATCAAACCCCTACAAATCTATCCTTACAAAATAAATCGGTTGGTTTGATGAATCAAGCCCCTACAAATTTTGCCTTTGCTTTCTCTTTTTTTTCCTCTTCTTCTTTTTTCTCTTTGGGGCGTTCGGACTTCCAGTCTATTCCATGGATATACTTTTGCATCCAGGCAATCTCTTCGACCATCCTTATCCGCTGGTGATGGGGCTCTCTGAACCCGTGGGGCTCTCTGAACCCGTGAGGCTCCCTGGGGAATCTGAGAAATCGCACTATCTTTCCCATCTCATGAAGGTAAGTAAAATAATTCATGCTCTGGCCGATAGTGCATGTCGTATCTCTTTCGCCGTGGAAAAGGATAACCGGAGTTTTAACATTTTCTATGTGAGTCAGCGAGGACATCTCCCTGTATCCCTGGGGATTATCCCAGGGTGTTCCTCCGATATACCAGAGCCTTACATCAAAGCTAAAACCCATACCATATTCCGAGATCCAATCTGAGACCATCGCCCCCAGCGAAGCAGCCTTAAACCTGTCTGTTTTAGTAAGAGCCCATCCGCCAAGAATACCTCCGTAGCTCCATCCGCGAACGCCCATCTTATCAGGATCAGCTATGCCTTGCTTTATAACTTCATCCACTCCAGTCATTAGGTCCCAATAATCGCCGCCACCTATATCTTTCGTATTGCCTCGGAGGAATTCATCACCGTAGGCTGAGCTTCCGCGGACATTGGGAGAAAGAGAAGCATAGCCCAGACTAGCCCAGATATGATAACTTGAGCTAAACCTGTTCGTAAAAACTCCGGCTGGTCCTCCGTGGATGTTCAGGATAAGCGGCATTTTATTGCCTGATTTGTAATCAGGAGGCAGATGGAGCAATCCTTCTACAGGAAGCCCATCCTTGCTTTTCCATTGAATGACCTTCATAGATGCCAAAGTCCTATCTTTTATCCAAGGATTAGCAGAAGTTAATTTATTCTCTTTAAAGGGACTTAGCTCCACTGTCCAAACATCAGGAGGTGTTTGATTATCGGAATAAACGCAGGCTGCCTTTTTTCTATCTGCAGAGAGAGAAGAAAATCTTAAACTGCCTTGCTTTTTGGTTAGCTGTTCAACTTTTCCAGAGTTAACATCAAGACGAAAAATATTGGATTTTGTACGATCACTACCATTAAAAACAATAGACTTCCCATCCGGGCTCCATCTGTAGCCCCTAATGTCTCCTCCAAATTTTCCAGATGCTAATCGATACTTCTTGGTCTTAACATCCATGATCCAGATTTTAGAGCTGGCCAGCTTCCAGGTCTTATCATCTGGAGCCGAGTAAGCAATCTTCTTCCCATCAGGTGCCCACAGGGGATTTCCTTCAGGTGCGCTGTTACTTGTGAGCTTTGTGATCTTTCCGTCTTCAATTGTAACCATCGCCATCTCTTCATCCGAGGTATTCCTTCTGTTTTCGGTTCGATAGACATAAACAACTCGTTTGCTATCAGGAGAGATATCATATCCATCCACCATCATTTTTTCTTTAGTTATCTGTTTCTCTTTTTTTGATTTTAAACTGAAATGCCAGAGATTTGACCAGTTGCCTTGACGGGATTGCTCATCAGGCCCTTCATAGACATAGACAACATCATCTCCCTGTTTAATTTTTTCCTTTTCCTCTTTGCTCTTTATATCATCGGCGAGAAAGATAATGTTCTGGCTATCAGCAGACCAGCGGAACGAGGACACTTCTCCTTTATGTTTTGTGATTTGTGTCGCTTCGCCGCCAGAGGTTCTCATCATCCATACCTGACGCTTCTCCTCTTTTCCCCTGAGAAATGCCAGATGCTTTCCATGGGGCGACCATCGAGGAGAAGAATCGCCCTCTGTGTTTGTGTATTTGAAGGCTTCTCCTCCATCCGCTGAGACCAGCCATAAATACTTTTCTCGCTTGTTATCCTTCCATTTAAGCTCATCCTTAGAAAAAAGAATCCACTTCCCATCAAGTGATATCAGGGGATTGGACACGCTGACCATATTGACTGCATCATCCACAGTAAAAGGCTTCTTTTCTCCTTCTGCATAGACAAAACAGAATAAAACCATGATTAAAAGAACGTGAGTAAAAAATCTGTGTTTCATTATTCCCTCCTCTTTTAGATTATGACTTATAAGATACAGGTGGTATTATTGTAAGCTATCGGCAGAGATTGCCGTAATCTGCTCATAAAATATTTGTATTTTCTATATTTAACTTGGATCAATCAAATTCACTCTTAGCACGATGCACTTTGTTTTATGCCAAGTACGTAATCCTCTTTCATCACTCGCTTCGAAATTTAAGTTTATGGCTTGTTTACAATCAATCCACAGTTAGGGTCTTGCTGATATTGCGGGGTTGATCAGGATTGATTCCTTTTTCCTGACTCACGTAGTAGGAAAGTAGCTGCGCAACAATAACAGCGAGGAGAGGAACAAGGAAATAATTTTGAGAAGGCAGAGAAATGAGTTCATCTGAATTGAGAGAAAGAGAATCATCGGGAGGAGCTATGGCACAAATTCTTCCCAAACGGCAACTTACTTCGTTTATATGGGAGAGAGTCATATGGACATCCTCAAGGGTGGAGAGAAACAAAACCCAATCATTCTTCTTGATTATTGCCAGCGGGCCATGTTTGAACTCAGAGGAATACATCCCTTCACACGGAATATAGGAGATCTCCTTCATTTTCAAAGCTCCTTCCAGACATGCTCCGATGCTTATCCCAAAGCCAAGGTAATAGAGGTATTCTTTTTTCGCCAAAAACCGGGCAACCTGCTGGCACTTCTCTGAAGCCAGGGATATTGTTTTCTCGATGAGAGAAGGCAATTTTTCGAATTCTTTTTCTAAATCAGCGTTTTTCTTGTCTCTGATTTCTTCTAATTTTAGTGCTAAATAAAGGAAAATAATCACTTGATTGGTGAACGTTTTGGTGGCGGGCACACTGATTTCTATATTTGAAAGAAGAGGTAAATAATTTTTAACTCTAAGCTGCAGAGAAGAACCGAGAACATTCACTATAGCGAAAATTTTCTTCGCCTTTTTCTCTTCCAAATAATTTAAAACACTCACAACATCCTTTGTCTCTCCACTCTGAGAAACAAGGATATATGTTCCTTGAGAGAGGTCTCCATGACCTAAAAACTCTTTGAACTCTCCAGCAACAACAGGGATTGCTTCTATTCCTGAAATTTTATTCAGATAATACGCACCAAGAACACAAGCATTATAAGATGAACCTGAACCAATAAGATATATCCTGCTTTCATCCTTTAATTCACGGCAAAATTCATCCATCCTGCCTGGCTCTTTCAAAAATTTGATCAAGGCTTGAGCTCTGTCTGGCTGTTCATGAATCTCCTTGAGCATAAAATGAGGAAACTTCCCTTTTTGAGCCTCTTCAATTTCAAGAGAACATCTGTAAGGTTTTCTATCGACCTCCTCTCCTGAAGAGAGTTTTCTGATGCGATAGTGATTCCAGGTATATTCAATATACTCCTCATCATATATTGGAACGATTGAATCTGTGAATTGAATGATCGATGGCAAATCAGAAGAACAACAGATGAAGTCACTGCCTATTCCAAGAAAAAGAGAAGAGTATTTCTTGACACAGTACATTTTATTGGATTTATTCTGGGCTATAACGTAGGCATAATCGCCTTTAAGAACGGTATCTGCATCCTGGATGGAAGCACTCATGTTCTTTTTTTGTTTGTATCCTTCCTCAACAGCATGGACCACAACTTCTCCGTCGTTTTCGCCTCGGAATGCATGTCCTTTTTTCTCATAATGCCTAATTAGTTCTTTGGTGTTAATTATGTTTCCGTTGTGAGCCCCGACTAAGTTCTTTGTGCAATCAAAGTGAGGCTGAGAATTTTGTTTGGAGGGAGGACCAAAAGTTGCCCACCGAAGTTGGACTATTCCTTTGTACCCTTTGAGTTTTTTAAAGTTATATTTTTTATTGACTTTTTCAATTTCACCAACATCCTTTATTAATTCTATAGAATTTTGGCTAAAAGCTGCCATCCCGACAGAATCATAACCCCTGTATGTAAGCTTTCTGCCTGCCTGAAGAAGGATCTTTCCTAAATCTTCTCTAAAATCTTTGAAAACGATGCCAAATATTCCGCACATTTTATAATTCAGAAGATTCGTTCATCCTTTATAAAAGCTCTGGATGGATGAGACGATGAAATCTTGCTGGTCTGATGTTAATTCTGGGTAGATGGGTAGAGCCAGAACCTCTCGCGCAGCTTCTTCAGCCACAGGAAAATCTCCCTCCTTATAGCCGAGATAAGAAAAGCATTTTTGAAGGTGGAGAGGCAAAGGATAATAGATGGCAGTGGGGACATTCTTTTCCTGCAGGAATTCCTTTAGTCTATCCCTTTTTTCCGCTCTTATGACATATTGATGATAGACATGGTAATTCTTAACACATTTATCTTTATACAGGGATTCAGGGATTTGTATCAGCCCTTCTTGCCTTAAGCCTGATTCCTTGAATATCCTATCATAGTAAGAAGCTTTTTCTATCCTCTTATGCTGCCAGGTCTCTAGATATTTGAGCTTAACACTGAGTATAGCAGCCTGGAGCGCATCGAGACGGAAATTGCCGCCGAGTACTTCATAAAAATATTTATCTCTTGATCCGTGCACCCTCAACACCTTAAGCTTCTGGGCCAGGCTTTCATCATTTGTCAGAACCATTCCTCCATCACCGAAGGCTCCTAAATTTTTCGAGGGAAAAAAGGATAGAGCGCCAAGATCGCCCATGGCACAGGCTTTCTTTATCCCGGAAGGCGCTGGATATTCAGCACCGATTGCCTGAGCTGCATCTTCGATCACGAATAAATCATGCTTACTGGCAAGATTCATGATTGGAGTCATATCAGCACACTGCCCGTAAAGATGGACGGGAATAATTGCTTTAATTTTTAGACTCTGATGTTCTTTTAATTGATTTCCGAGCAATTCTTCAAGCTTTTCTGGGCTTATGTTACAGCTCGTCTTATCAATATCACAGAAAACCGGTCTCGCTTTAAGCCTGGCAATCGCGCCAGCAGTGGCAAAAAAAGTGAAAGGAGTGGTGATGACAGCATCTCCCTCCCCCACATCAAGAGCCATTAGAGAAACAATAAGCGCATCAGACCCAGAAGAGACTCCTGTAGCGAATCTCGCTTCGCAGTAGGCAGCTATTTCTTTCTCCAGGTTTTCAACCTCAGAACCTAAAATGAACTTTTGGGATGAGGCCACTTCTAAAATCTTCTGATTGATTTCCTCTTGAATGCTCTGGTATTGAGCCTTCAAATCTAAAAACGGAATGTTCATCTCTTACTTCACCTTTTTCCTTTTAACCTTGTGCCCATTGGAAAGTATTATTTAAGAACCTTTTTCAATTTTTCCTTTTCAATTATCAATTGGCCTTGATAAGTTACATAATTGAGAAGGATGATTACTCTTTCTTTTGCAGTGAGTTCTTTTTTAAATATTCCTCTTAAGCCTTTCAGAGGGCCTTCCATAACTTCAATCTCATCGCCGACTTCAGGTTCTTCTCCGTATTTATAAAGCTCGATCAGGCCGTCTATTTCCCTGGATTTGATCTCACGGATTACTTCTTCATGAATAGCGGTGGGAGCTTCCCTGCTTCCGATCACTCTTTTTACGCCTCTTGTGTATTTCACAAGTTGGTATTGTGCGGGGAAATCAAAATAGACGAATCCGTAGCCAGAAAAAAAAGGCTTCATTTTATTCTCATACATGTATTTGGGATTGTAAACCTCGATTCCCCCCTCAGTAAACAATTTCTCAACTTGAAATTCCTTTTTAGGCTTCGTATTAATGACAAACCAGTTTTTCATTTTCTCTTTATTTCTATAATTAGACCTAAATAATCTTAATCGTCAAAGCAGGCAAAATATCCTTCAGGAAACATATTCTACATTACTCGCTAATTTAATCAAGCAGGTCAAAAACACGGTAGAAATCAGGGCGCCTATCCTGGAGGAAGTGTTTTTTGGCATGAGACTGGGGTATTTGCTGAAAATCGCAGTCTGCATACAGGATATGATCTTCTTCCTTCGGGGCCTGGGCAATAATGCGCCCATGAGGATCGACAACAAAAGATTCTCCTGCGAAATGAATAACATCTTCTTTTCCGACACGATTGACAAGGGCAGCATAATATCCATTTTGAAAAGCGGCAACCTGAAGTTCCGCTTCAAAGATTCCTTCGGTCCATTCTCCCAGAGCTCCTGCCTGAGGAATAACAACAATTTCAGCCTCTTTAAGGCCCAAACACCGCATATATTCGGGAAAATGACGGTCATAACAAATAGCTATTCCGACACGTCCTACCTTTGTTTTATATACAAAATTTATATTCTCTCCGGGAGCATAATACCCCTTCTCATAAAATCCGGGCCCTTCCATGATATGGACCATGCGCGTTACTCCCAGGAGTTTTCCATCTGCATCAATCACCGGAGAAGCATCATAGGTCCTCTCCCCATCTCTTTCAAAAAGATTCAAGACAACAACAACGCCATATTTCTTGGCAAGCTTGGAAAATTGTTCTGTTGTTGGGCCAGGAATGGGCTCGGCCATTGCTAAATATTCTTGATTTGAAGGGATTTGGGGTAAAAAAGTAGAAAAGGCTAATTCTGCAAAGGCAACTAATTTTGCTCCTGAGCTTGCAGCCTGATGGAAAGAGTCGATTCCCCGCTTGATATTTTCCTCATAATCTTTCGTCGCATGCTGTTGGATCAAAGCAATTTTCATTGAATTCTCCTTTTTTCTACCGTTTTACGGCTAAAACCTGAGCTTCGATTTTTTTTAAAACATCCGCATTTTTATCTTGCGATTATGTTCTCATTCCCGATTATCTTATTAAATTTCCCAGACACTTTCAAATAATCTTCGTCAACAAAAAATATTTCCTATTTTCCCTTTTTATGGCCTTGATAAATCAAGTCCCTACAATATATATATGGAATCAAATTATTTATAAGATTTAAAATGTGGGTTTGATGAATCAACCCCCTACAAATAAATCAAATCCTTCCGTAAAGAAACGATGTGATTTCAAAAGGTGTTCCCTAATTACTGAGCATAAAGACCTGTCACTTTTCTACTTCTTCAATTAGTCCGCGTAGTAAGGAGGAAAAGAACTATCTTCCATATTCAGAAAAAGTAGCCTGTCCCCTTTTTCCTGCTGAAATGGGGCCTGTCCCCTTTTAAAGTTTTCTAAGGGACAACATCTGTGTAGTTGGCTAGGAAGGCTGACTGGTCGTAAAGCGCCTGGAGTGTTATTCCGTTTCTCTCAAGGCCCCCTAAAATATCGGAGATTCGATCCTGATATTATCTATCATGATATTTTACAAAAAGATTAATCTTGAATTCCGTAACTTATGCCAACGGAAAATCTGAAATCAACAGCGAGGAATCAGTGAAAAAGGATTGGAAATCCA
>Ga0307378_10001075_pt1 | contig 45127 bp, 36 predicted proteins | sample UN1MG_FD_202238 | JGI IMG/M metagenome (GOLD analysis project Ga0307378, IMG submission 202238) | Soil microbial communities from Risofladan, Vaasa, Finland - UN-1 | ecosystem: Environmental > Terrestrial > Soil > Coastal area > Acid sulfate soil | place: Finland: Risofladan, Vaasa | collected... | reverse complement strand
GGGTATAGATAGTTCAGGATAACAACACCTCTTTTACAGCCTTAATAATTCCTGACTTATCGAAGCCGCATTCAGAAATAAGCTCTTCCTGGGTCCCTTGCTCTATGAAGAAATCGGGTATTCCAAGTCTTTTTACCCGGATGTTGTAATTATGATCGCTCATGAATTCAATGATCGCACTTCCAAACCCGCCCTTCAGCATGCCATCCTCAACGGTTATCATACAGGTGAAGTTCTTAAACAGATGATGCAGGACAGCCTCATCGAGTGGCTGAACAAACCTCATATCATAATGGGCCGGGTTAATTCCTTCCTTATCAAGTTCTTTGCAAGCTTCTACAACAAAATTACCGGGATGTCCTATACTTAGAATAACTACCTTTTCACCTTGCCGGATAAGTCTTGCCTTCCCAACCTCAATTTCACAGAAGGGCTCCTGCCATTTCTTGAATAAACCTGATCCCCGGGGATACCTTATACTGAAAGGGCCTTTATTTTTTTCAAGCTGGGCAGTGTACATGAGGTCCCTGAGTTCTATCTCATTCATCGGGGCCGAAACAACAATATTTGGAACGGTTCTAAGATAGGACAGGTCAAAAAAACCATGATGAGTTGCCCCATCGGATCCTACAAGTCCACCACGATCAAGACAAAATACTACGTGAAGGTTTTGCAGTGCAACATCATGAATCACCTGGTCATAAGCTCTCTGGAGAAATGATGAGTAGATATTGCAATAGGGGATCAGACCCTCGGTTGCCATTCCAGCTGAGAATGTTACTGCGTGCTGTTCGGCAATCCCAACATCAAAGGTCCGTTCCGGCATCTCATTCATCATAATATTAAGGGAGCAGCCGGTAGGCATAGCTGGTGTGATCCCTACAATTTTGTCATTCTGTTTGGCAAGCTCCAGAATAGTCAATCCGAAAATATCCTGGTATTTCAGCGGTTTAGGACCAGTATCAGCCAGCTTAATAAATTCTCCTGTTGCAATGTCAAATTCCGACGGGGCATGAAACTTTGTCTGGTTAAGCTCTGCGTGTACATATCCTTTCCCTTTTTTTGTGATACAGTGAAGGAGTTTCGGACCTGGGATCCGTCGCATATCATTCAGTACCCTTGTCAGGTACAATACATCATGTCCGTCGATTGGGCCAAAGTAACGGAAATTCATTGCTTCGAACAGGTTTGAATGCTTCAGGATGGTAGATTTTATGCCACTCTCCAGTTTTGATGCCAGCTCCTGGGCATTTGGGCCCAGTTTACTGATCTTCCCCAGGATATTCCAGACCTCGTCCTTAAACTTATTGTATGTCTTGCTGGTAGTAATATCCAGAAGATATTCCTTCAGTGCTCCGACATTGGGATCTATAGCCATATTATTATCATTCAGCACTACGAGAATATCAGATTTCTCAATTCCTGCATTATTAAGGCCTTCGAATGCCAGTCCGGCTGTCATTGCCCCATCACCAATCACTGCGACAACCTTTCTGTCTTCCTGCTTATGTTCAGCTGCCTTTGCCATACCCAGTGCAGCTGAGATGGAGGTAGATGAATGACCCACGCCAAACGAATCATACTCACTTTCCGACATCTTGGGGAATCCGCTGATCCCCTTATATTTCCTGTTGGTATGGAACACCTTCCTTCTTCCGGTCAGGATCTTATGACCATAAGCCTGGTGTCCGACATCCCATATTATTTTGTCGTATGGAGTGTTGTATGTATAATGAAGGGCAACGGTTAGCTCAACCACACCAAGGCTTGCTCCGAAGTGACCGGGATTGGAGCTGACGATATTGATAATGAATTGTCTAAGTTCATTACTCAGATCAATAAGTTCTTCAGGTTTAAGCTTCCTCAGATCGTCTGGGGTTGATATACTATTGAGTAGTTCGGACATCACTCTTCAGTAAATGCATAGCGGATGCAAAGATATGAATATTATTACTATCCGATTAATATATCTGATCACGGATTTTCTTATTTTTGCCTTGAATACAATACTACCAAGGGTAAACGTTAACATAAAAAAAATTAGTTGATACCTATTAAACTATATTATCCATGAAAAGAATTAGTTATTTTTCAATAATGGTTTTACTCTCAGGATTTATTCTGTTTAGTTGTATCCCCGGTGGAAAATATAAGACTCTTCATGACAGGAGTGTCGATTATATGAACGAAAGGGACGATCTGAAGATTGAAAACCTTGACCTTTCGATGGCTAACATAGAGATGGAGGCAAAGCTAAAATCTGTTGATGATCAGATCAGGGCAATGGAAGAGGAGAAATCAAATCTGGAGGGGGAGATTAGGGAGGCAAGAAGCGAATATAACACTCTTAATGACAGGTATGCTGAACTGCAGAAGGCGCAGGAGGAGCTCATACGTGGAAATGTAGCTGAAACCAGGCGCCTGCTCAGGGAGTTGCAGGCAGCGCAGGAGAATCTTCAAAACAAGGAAGACCTGCTTCGTCAGCTTGAGATGAACATGGAAATCAAAAAAACAGAGCTGGACGAACTCGGGAATGAACTTGATAAGCGTAATGCCAGGCTTCTGGAACTGGAGCAGATCCTCGACGCTCAGCAGAGTACTGTACGGGATTTAAAGCAAAAAGTGTCTGATGCGTTGTTTGGTTTTGAGGGGGCTGGTTTGACTGTATCGATGAAGAATGGTAAAGTATATGTATCACTTGATGAACAGTTACTGTTCAAAACGGGAAGTTACAATATTGACACTAAAGGACGGGAAGCCCTTAGAAAGCTGGCTTCAGTTCTTGAGGTAAACAAAGATATCCAGATAACCATTGAGGGACATACCGACGATGTACCTTATATCTCCTCAGGTGGCCCTATCCAGGATAACTGGGATCTTAGCGTAAAACGGTCGACTACCGTGGTCAGGGTTCTTCTGAATGGAACTACAATCGACCCCAAAAGGCTCACAGCTTCGGGAAGGAGTGAGTATTTACCTGTTGACAACAGAAAGACAACAGATGCAAGACAAAAAAACAGAAGGACAGAAATAATTCTTACTCCTGATCTCGGAGAACTGTACAGGATCATAGACAGTTATTGATTGCTTTTCCTGTATTTTCCTAATCGGATATTTATCCTGGTCAGGGCTTCTTTGAGATCAGCTTCAGGATCAAGGAAATTATCGGTTCCCCAGAATTCCGGGTCATATTCATTGATCATTTCGGAGAAAACAGTATGAGTTGGCGAGACTACTTCTCTCGGGAATCTTTCGACATTAACGGTATCAATTTTAGTCACTGCCAGTTCAAAGAACAAGTCATATATACTGCCAAAGAGTTTTCTCCTTTTCCGTGCATGCAGTTCAATGTCTCCCCTGACGTGGTTTAAGTAGAACCTTCCGTTGAAAAAACTGTAATTGACAGTATATTTTATCTCACGTACGTCGATTCCGAATCCGGCAGGGGACTGCTGAACAAAATTCGGATCGATTTTATCAATATAGTCAGGATGAATCTCAAACTCCGCAGAATGAACTCCGAAGTTATCAGTATTTATATAGATAACTCCTTTGAAAAGAGGCATGTCGGTTACATATTCCTTCTGTTCAAATTCAACAGCATAAGCTGCTTCATCTCCTATGTTGACTATGTCAACCATCCTATAATCATAATCCTGAAGATTCTCTTCTACGATAAAATCAAAAAGATACTTCATGCCGTCGAGTCGAAGAGATGAATTCAGTCCGGCTCTGAGTTTTATGGTAAGGGTATCAGTAATGTCAATATTCACGGTTTTCCTGCTCTTGAATACACATATCTGATCGGTTTGGATGGTTCTTGAATAAGGACTTTTGTAAATATCAAGAACAGCTTCAGAATAGAGATGCAGCTTATCTTTTTTTCTGACTGATTCTCTGTAAAAGGCAGTCAGCTTTGAAGGAGTTGTTCCATAATTCTCAGCTATATTAGTGACGGCGTTCCGGATGAGTTCGATCGGCTCCCTTGTCCTGATTATGACCTCGGGGATTGATACGTATTCGTACTTCAAACCTATATTAAAATTGGTTTCAATAGCCTGGTTTACAGGGATGGTCCTTTTTGAATAGCCCAGGTAGGATATACTTAGAGTGTCATCAAGGCAGTCAGCCGTGATCTTTAGTGTAAATTCTCCTTCAGAATTTGAGATTGTACCAATACCCTTTCTTTTTATACCTATGGTTGCATATGGTAATGTCTCTCCTGTTTCTTCATCAGTGATCAATCCGCTGATCGAATAAACAGGATCCTTACCAGCCTCTTCGATGGTTGGCGTATTTTCAGTGATAGCCCTGTAGATAATAATATGATTGTCAAGCAGGGAGTATCTGAACGACCGACCTGTAAATATCTGATCAAGTACCTTCCTTACCTGAAGGTTTTGTACAGCTACCGAAGTGATTTCCTCCGGCTTTACAAGATCTGTGTCATAAGTAAATGAATATCCTGTTTTACGGGTAATGGATTTAAGAACAGCAGATATTTTTACATCGCTCATCCTTATTGTAACAGGTTGGTCAAGAGCACTTTCCTGGGAGTATACAATAAGATTGCCGGTTGCAAGTAAAATGCTGATTGCAGCCAGCCGGAGAATCAGTAGGGGAATTTGTCTCGACCTAAATTCAATATTCATTTCAGGTTAATAACCGGGATTATCTTTCCAGGTAATATGTGTCACCTACTTTTTCATACTTAAGGTTAAAAGCAGTACAAATTACCAGGATTATTGTATCAGGTGCATTTTTATTAAATGTAGTTGTCAAACGGAGATCAAGTATGTCATCACTTCTTACCTCTACTGACAGGTTATACACTTTTTTCAGGTCACTGAACACCTGGGTGAGTGTATTACCTTCAAAAATGAGTATTTCAGTGTTCCAGGCAAGGTAGTTAGGATCGTCGTTAACACTTTTTTCAGCATTCTCATTATTCACTGTTCCAATAAAGCCAGGTTCAAGGGTAACCTGCTGCAAACCATCTGAACTGGTCAGCAGTACCTTCCCTGTTGAGACAAATACTTCCACATCATGGTTTTCGTTGCTGGTAATAACATTGAACGATGTCCCAAGAACCTCAACACTTGCTTTTTCGGCATCAATAATAAATGGTCTGTCAGAGTCAGGAGAGATCTCAAAATATGCCTCACCTTTAAGGGTTACTTTACGGTTCCTGGTGCTGAATTTTACAGGATATTTCAATTCGCTTTCCCTGTTCAGATATACCTTACTTCCATCCCGAAGGTCAATTACTCTGTTCTTTTCATCAACAGATGCTACAACGGATAACTTTGAAGAAAGCAGGCTGTTGTTAGCAATATATCTTCCGGTAAGCACAAATCCGATAAGAATAGCTGCTGCTGCAGCCACCCGGATCAAAGTGTTAATTCTGTATCTCTTCATATTTAAGCCAGTAAGCAGCTTATCTTCTTCGAGCCGTCTGTATAAGACATTCCATGCTTTATCAATATCTACTTTTTCTTCCCTACGTCTTGTTTCCATATTTGTCCAATAATTAAGTATAAGCTGGCCCTCTTCTTCAAGGAACCTGCTGATCGGTTCAGTTTTATCATTTGTTTCATTTGCGAGGAAAGAGGCTATTTGCTCCCACTCATGCTCACTATATCCATTTCTTGTTTTCATTGTTCCAATAATTCTTTTCTGAGTTCTCTCAGGGCCTTCCCCATATTTGCTTCCACCGTTTTGACTGATATGGATAATTCCTGTGCTATTTCTGCGTATTTCAATCCTTCGAATCTGTTCATGCAGAAAATCCTGGCACATCTCTCGGGTAATTTATCCATTATAACCACAATCCTTTCATGAAGTTCTTTGTACTTTAATAATTCAGCAGGATCATCATATTCAATTCCGCTTATGTTTTTATACTCGTCAGCATGTCTTTGAACTACTTTCTGGTGTTCAACATGATGCATGCACCTGTTGTAAACCGCACGGAAGAGATACCCGTTCAAGGATGTTAAAATATTAATTCTCTTTCTGTCGCGCCAAAGAACATAAAATAGCTCCTGTACAATCTCTTCAGCTGTATCTCTATTCTTTAATATTGTTGCTGCATAAGTTAACAGAGAGCAATAGGAGGATCTGAACAGCGATTCAAACTGTTTGATATCGCCCTGCCGGATCCTCCTTATGATTTCTCTGTCGGTTACCATATTTTGAGTAAGGCAAGATTTATTATTCGCCTTCGCGATCGCTGAACCTAAGTCTCCTGCTGAGCCTTCTAATTGCACTTTCAATACTCTGGTCAGGTTCAATTACATTGTAGTCGCCCCAGAAGTCAGGGTCAGCAAATGCGCTCAGTTTTTCTATAAAAATATCACCTCTTCTGATTCTTTCCTGTGAAGCAAACTTAATTACCTCTTCTTCTGTGCGGTCGGTCACAGCAATTTCTGACATAGTGGTGTAGCTGGTATTGAATAACTTCTTTTGCCAGTCGCACTTGAATCTGACTTCAGCTCTTCCATATGCGAAGTACCACTTCCCGTCCTGCTCTCTGAATTTAACCCTGTAGCTGGCCATCTCAGGTGTGACTTTCATCCCAAGAGGCTTCTTTCTGATAAATATCTCAGATGCCTTTTCTACATCATCCAGGTTGATACTGAATTCTGCCTCAGTAAGTGCATAGGTATCTATATCTACGAAGAGTTTACCCAGGAACATGGGAGTATCTACTTCAGGCTTCTGATAAAATTCAATTACATAATGAAGGCGGTCATCAATAACAATTATACTTTCAAGTTTATAATTGTATGATTTCATCGCATCATAGGTAAGTATAGTGTAAGGATTCTTGATAAGATCGAGCTGCAGCGTTGATACGGGTCCGCCCTGCAACTTGAATAGTACTGTGTCAAGCCTGGATACCTCAACATTTTTCCTTCCCTTATATACTCTCGACATATCAAACCTGAATTCATTAGAGTAGGGTGCCTTAAGAATTTCAACCACAGCTTCGGCTATAGAAACATAATTCCGGTTTCTTCTGATAGTTTCCCTGTAGAAGGATGTCATAAGGTTTGGCACATCTGTATAGTTCTTGGAGATACTCCTGATTACAGTATTAATTATTTCCTCCGGTTTGATTGGCCGAATAACAACTTCACGAATAGGTATTGTAGCCTGTGTAAGTTCGAGCCTATTATCCCTTCCATCCAAACGTAAATCACTTAAGGGAATTACCTTATTGTTATACCCAATATAAGTTATTTCAATATTTGGATTAACAGCTTCCTTATCTATCTTGAGGAGAAACTCTCCATCCAGGTTAGTTACAGTTGCTACATTAGAGTTCTGTAAAGCAACGGTTGCAAAAATCAAAGGAACTCCTGTTTCAGTATCCACCACAATCCCCTTTACTGTGGTTAATTTCTGTGGATCCTGGAAATCTTCCCACGGTATTCCGGGGGCACCGGCCCTGGAAAACTGAATGGTTATGGCCATCATTATTACCACTACTGCCGATATCTTATAAATTCTTTTCATGATGAAAAATATTAAATTGTTAGACATAAATTAAATTTTTCTTTTCATTTATAAGACCTGATAATGACATATTACCCTACTAAGGTAGTGAATATTAAAATGTGCAATCGTATATTTGAGGTGTCTGGAATTTGAAATATTATTCAGTGAGAGGCATTAACGCTGCTTGGTTATTATCATCGTACCTATTATCAAGGCCTGTAAGAAATCCGGTTTTATGGGGTATGCCCATTTCAGCAGGACTGGAATTAACAAATTATTGTAACCTGAAATGCACTCAGTGCCCAACAGGATCAGGTCTGGCTACCAGGGAGAAAGGATATATGAGCAGAGCTCTGTTTGATGAGATTAACAGCCAGATTTCACGATTTCTAATTAATACCATGTTTTATTTTCAGGGGGAGTCAATGATGCATCCCTCTTTCTTTGAATACCTGGAAGAATGGAGAGGGAAGGGTATCGTAATTTCCACCAACGGACATTTCATGGATTTAGAAGAGGCTTCACATCTTGCATCTTCACCTGCCCGGAAGATAATAATATCACTGGATGGCTTTTCACAGGATGTTTATGAAAAGCAGAGACCAGGGGGTGATATTGAGAAAGTTAAAGATGGTATTGTCAATCTTGCAAAGAAGGTACGGGGGAAAAGATCCGTTCCCTCAATTGAAATTCAATTCCTTGTCAGCAGTATAAATGAGCATGAACAGGAGTTGGTTAGAAAATTTGCCAGGGATCTTGGGATAGGTTTCAGAATGAAGTCGATGCAAATACTGGATTTATTTCACGACCCGGAAATTCTGCCCAGCCAGAAGAATTACAGTAGATACAATATCAACGAAGGGAAATTAGCCATCCGTAGCAAACTTAAAAACCATTGTTTCAGACTATGGACAAATCCGGTGATAACATGGAACGGGAAGGTCCTCCCATGTTGCTTTGACAAGGATGCTGCATATGAGTTGGGTGATATGAATAATGAACCTTTCAGGAATATATGGGTGGGGGAAAAGTATCAAGCATTCAGGAAGAAAATTCTGGAGAACAGGTTATGTGTTGAAATGTGCACCAACTGCACTGAAGGTCTCGACAAAAAAATCAGGAGATAACCAGGTTGAAGTAATGTGCTATACAGTCATTATATCCTTTTCTTTTTCCTCAATAACCTCATCAACCTTTTTGGAATAGTCATCAGTAGTCTCCTGGACATTAAGCTCTGAATCTTTCTCAAGATCCTCTGAAAGACCTTCCTTCAATAACTTCCTAAGCTCATCGTTGGCCCATTTCCTTGAATTACGGATACTAATCTTGGCGTTTTCACCTTCTGTTTTTACCTGCTTCACCAGCTGGATCCTTCTTTCCTCTGTCAATGGGGGTACTGAAATCCTGATTATCTCACCATTATTCATAGGGGTAAGTCCTATATTGGCTGCAAGAATAGCTTTTTCAATAGCCCCAAGCATACTCTTTTCCCAGGGTTGAATTATAATTGACTTCGGATCAGGGGTATTGATATTTGATACCTGGTTCAACGGAGTCACAACTCCGTAGTAGTCAACTGTAACTCCATCCAGGAGGGCGGGGGTTGCTTTTCCTGCCCTAAGTTTCGACAGCCCTGATTGGAGATGAGTTATGGCATTCTCCATTCTATCGGTTGTCTCCTCCATTATTATTTCAATTTCTTCATTCATGCCGGAATTGTTTTCGTCAATTAATCCTGTCAGAATATCTGGTCAAAGTACCAGCCTGCCTGTTTTATGGTAAACAAATATAAGAAATTCTAAAAAATCGAACAGACATAGGTTATTATGATATTATTGTACCAACCGGTTGGCCGGCAATAATTTTTTTCAAATTCCCTTTTTTATTCATATCAAACACTACAATTGGTATCTTATTCTCACGACACATAGTAAATGCTGTCAGGTCCATAACCTTCAATTGTTTTTGGATCACATCGTCATAGGAGATCGAGGTAAACCTTGTTGCTGCGATATTCTTTTCGGGGTCCGAACTGTAAACCCCATCGACCCTTGTTCCTTTAAGAAGCACATCTGCCCCGATTTCTACCGCCCTGAGTGCTGCTGCGGTGTCTGTTGTGAAAAATGGATTTCCGGTTCCGCCGGCAAGGATACAAACAGTATTGTTTTTCATAGCATCCAATACCTTGTCCCGGTGATATAATTCTCCAACCGGTTCCATTCTGATTGAGGTGAATACTTTTGCATTGATCCCCATGGTCTTCAATTCACCCTCAAGTGCGAGACTGTTTATAACTGTTGCAAGCATACCCATTTGATCTCCCTTATATCTGTCTAATCCCGATTCCACCCCACTCAAGCCTCTGAAAATATTCCCTCCACCGAACACAATCCCTGCTTCAACACCAAGATCAATAATCTCATTTATCTCCAAGCCAAAATAGGATAATATTTCATGATCAATTCCTGAAGTTTTTCTGCCCTGCAGGGATTCTCCACTAAGCTTAAGTAAGATCCGTTTGTATTTCATTGCCCCATTTAAAATTGTTAGCTAAATTTAATCTAAAATTGTCAGATTGTACATCCTTTCTCAAGAGCAAAAAAAAGGCTGCCCCGTTTGAGACAGCCTGTAATATTCTTTTATTCTGCTAATTATTCAGGTTAACCCTCTTAAATCCAATGATTTTAAGATCCTTGTCTGCAGACTGAAGATATTGCCTGATGGTCATCTTATTATCCTTAACAAAATCCTGGTTCATCAATGTGTTTTCTTTAAAGAATTTACCAAGCTTACCCTGTGCGATCCTTTCAAGCAATTCTTCTGGTTTTCCTTCACGTCGGGCCTGCTCCATGCCAATTTCAAGTTCCTGCTGAATAACTTTTTCCGAGACATCTTCCTTGTCAACAGCAAGAGGATTCATTGCAGCAACCTGCATGGCAACATCTTTATAAAACCGGGCGTCGAGACCTGCTTTGTTAAATCCAACCAATGTGGCCAGCTTATTGCCCGGGTGTATATATGGTTGTACAAAATCAGTCGCGAGACTATCAAAGAATGACAGATCTATTTTTTCACCGATTATACCTATCTGTTCAACTACCATTTCGCCAATACTGACACCATCGATTGGTGTGTCTTTCAGAGAATCAAGGCTATCGGGTTTAGTTTCGAGAGCCTTGTCTAGTATATTGAATGCGAACTTTACAAAATCATCATTTTTAGCAACGAAATCAGTTTCACAATTCAGTACGATCATAGCACCATACTTACCATCTTCGGTTGTTTTTGCAAGCACTACTCCCTCACCAGCATCGCGGTCGGCCCTTTTACTGGCAACCGCCTGACCTTTCTTACGAATTATTCCAACTGCTTTTTCGAAATCACCGTCAGCTTCCTGCAGTGCCTTTTTACAGTTCATCATTCCTGCTCCAGTACTCTTTCTCAACTTTGCAACATCAGCTGCACTTATTGTAGCCATTACTATTTTTATTTTTTAGTTATCAGTTAATCTTCTTTTTCTTCTTTGTTAATATCGGCAGTTAGCTTCCTCATTGGTTTCTTTCCGCCTATCCCTTCATCCCCTATAGTATCATCCGAATCAATTCCTGCTGGTTCCTCTTCAGGTTCTTCCACCTTTACCGACCTGATCCTTCTGGCACCAGTTCTGGGATCCTTCCTGGCTGGCCTATCCGTATCTGCACCATCTTGCTCTTTTTCAATCTTCCTTTCGTTCAGCCCCTCTTCAAGTGATCTGCACAGAATATCGACTATAAGCGAAATGGATTTTGAGGCGTCATCATTTGCAGGAATTGGAAAATCAACAGACGTTGGATCTGAATTGGTGTCAACCATGGCAAATACAGGAATACCAAGTCTTTTTGCTTCCCTTACGGCGATATATTCTTTTGTAATATCTACAACGAACAAGGCAGCTGGCAAACGGGTTAAATCGGCTATGCTTCCAAGGTTTTTCTCAAGCTTAGCTCTTTGCCGGGTAACCTGTAACCTTTCTCTTTTTGACATATTATTAAAAGTTCCGTCTGTTGCCATCTTGTCGATTGACGACATCTTTTTTACCGCTTTCCTTATTGTCGGGAAATTTGTAAGCATTCCGCCAGGCCACCGTTCGGTTACATAGGGCATGTTAACCTGTTTTACTTTTTCTGCAACGATATCCTTTGCCTGTTTTTTCGTTGCAACAAATAAAATTTTCTTTCCGGATTTGGCGATTTGCTTAATTGCATTTGCTGCTTCATCAATCTTTGTGATGGTTTTCTCAAGGTCAATAATATGAATCCCATTCCGCTCCATGAAAATATAGGGAGCCATAGCAGGATTCCATTTTCTTTTCAGGTGTCCAAAATGTACACCTGCATCCAATAATTCGTTGAAATTTGTTCTTGACATTACCTGGTTTTTAAAAGTTTACTTTCTGTTTGTCAATTGCAGAGTAGTTCCAGACCGGAAGTCAATGCAATTTAGATACTAAACCTGCATCTATAGTAAGTAGGTCTTCTATCGTTTACTAAACTGGAATCTTTTACGTGCCTTTGGCTGCCCTGGCTTTTTACGCTCGACCTCACGAGGATCACGTGTCAGAAAACCGCTGGTTCTGAGAGCCGGCTTATCTTCCTCATTTAACTTTACCAGGGCTCTTGCAATACCTAGTCGAAGCGCTTCAGCTTGTCCCTTCACACCTCCTCCGGTGAGATTGACCTTAATATCATATTTATCGGTAACGTTCAATAAATTGAGTGGCTGGAGCACAATATACTGAAGAGTGCCTGTGGTGAAATACTTCTTGTAATCTTTATCGTTAACAGTAATCTGCCCTTTTCCTGCGGATAAATAAACCCTCGCTATGGATGCTTTCCTTCTTCCGATTGTATTTATAACTTCCATGCTTTCACTTAATGTTATTTAGATCGATTTTTTTTGGTGTCTGAGCTTCCTGGTCATGCTCAGGACCAACATAAACATACAGATTCCGGTAAATTGCACTTCCAAGGCGATTCTTCGGAAGCATTCCCTTGATTGCATTTTCAACTAGTCGTACCGGATGCTTCTGCAACATTTCTTCAGCAGTTGTAGCCTTCTGCCCACCAGGGTAACCACTATGTCTTACGTACTTTTTCTGGCTCCACTTATTTCCTGACAAATGGACTTTTTCTGCATTGATAACGATAACATTATCACCGCAGTCGACATGAGGAGTGAAATATACCTTCAACTTACCCCTCAGCAACTGAGCCACCTTAGATGCTAACCTTCCCAAAGTCTCACCATCTGCATCCACCAGTAACCATTCCTTATCCACTGTTGTCTTATTTGCAGATATGGTTTTGTAGCTTAATATGTCCACGTTTTATCCAAATTTATATTTTTATACCTAAATAATGAGGGTTAATCTTCTCAGTTTTCGGGTGTGCAAAAGTACAATAAATTTTATAAAAAACGAACTATAAGGTTATTTTTAGAAGAACAGAGATAAATTCTCATTATTACATAGAAAGTAAATCAAATCCATAATATATTGCATAAAGTGCAGTTTAATTCATATCGGCTCTTTTAATGTTAGGAGGAACAACTCATCGGCGTCTTTATTTATTTTCACTTTCAGGGATAGGATTTTTTTTACCTCTGTCGGTTTTTATGACCTCTGTATTCATCTTCATGGTTATAATAAACTGGTTGATTGAGGCCAACATCCGAAAAAGGATAGACAAATTTTGGGCTGATCCATCGTTAATAATTTACTCGGTTGCCTACCTGGTGTATATAATCTGGATGTTGAATACATCCGATCTGAATTACGGATTACACGCTCTTAAGCTTAAGATCCCACTCATTTTCCTCCCGGCCGTGATTGGTACTTCAGACAAGCTGGGCAGGATCGAAAGAAAGATCATTCTTTCCACCCTGATTCTAGGGCTACTGATAGCAACAATTGCGGGAAGCGCGTATTCCATATTTAATTCATCCGAGTTAATAGACCGGAGAGAACTATCTCTTTTCATATCACATATTCGTTTGTCGCTGATGATTTGTTTCGGGATATTCATCGCCGGATATTATTACACTGAAGGGATTGACCGTAGTAAATACCTCAGGGCATGTTACCTGATTTCCGGGTTATGGTTGACTGTCTTTCTTTTCATTATGTTTTCTTTTACGGGGATCGTTATATTCGGTATACTGTTGATCTACCTTGTTGTCAGATTTTCAGTCAGATTATCGAAAGTTTTACGAATAGCCGGACTCACGTTAACGATAACAGTGGCTTCCCTTATAATAGTTTATATTATTTATCAGGTAAAGGACTATTCCAAACTCAGAGAGCCTGATATTATCGAAGAAGGAATAAAGACCCTTAATGGCAATGAATACACTCACGACCCCGGTCGAAAAGATGTTGAAAATGGATATTATGTCTGGCGATATATCTGTGATGAAGAACTCAGGCCAGAGTGGAATAAGATAAGTGATATTGATTACGACGGAATTGACCGTAGGGGTCATCAGTTAAGAAATACGCTGATAAGGTATCTTACTTCAATCGGATCAAGAAAGGACTCAGCAGGATTATCAAAACTGGATAAAGACGATATAGATATAATAGAGTCAGGTTATGCAAACATAATTTATCGGGATGGAACAGGCATCAGGGATAAAATCTATGAAACAATCTGGCAGATTGATTATTATCTTGATGGAGGAAATCCACAGGGACACTCAATAACTCAGAAATTAGATTTCCTCATTACCGGATGGCGGGTATTCCTGGCACATCCGTTATTTGGGACTGGTACAGGCGATATGGTAAATGAGATCCTTATGCAATATGACAGGGATGGCTCCAATTTAGACCAGGAATTTAGAAGGATGCCTCATAACCAGTATCTGACAGTCCTGACCAGCTTCGGGATAATTGGTTTCATTCTCTTCTGGGGGGCGGTGCTTATACCAATATTTATCAGGGAAAGAACAGGGAATTTATTGTTTTCGGTGTTTTTAATAATCATACTTCTTTCCATGATCGGTGAAGATACACTTGAGACTCATACAGGAGTTACATTCTTTTCCTGCTATTATGGTATTTTTATGTTCTCAAATGGTAAATCATGACCGGTATGTATGAGAATCAGTCTGAAAGACTTAACTATGAATTCTACAGGAGGGATGTACTTGACGTGGCTCCTGATCTTCTTGGGAAATGGGTGGTATTGAACCATGGAGGAAGCAGAATCTCCAGACTCACAATTAATGAGGTTGAAGCTTACAGAGGTTTTGACGATCTCGCCAGTCATGCCAGAAAGGGGCACACCAAGAGAACAGAGCCAATGTTCGGAAGTGGAGGAAGGCTTTACATATACCTTGTTTACGGTATCCACTGGATGCTGAATATAGTTACAGGGCAGGAGAATAATCCCCAGGCAGTTCTTATCAGGGGAGCAGGCCCATTTAATGGTCCGGGGAAATTAACTAAAGCTCTTGGGATTGATCATTCATACAATACTGAAGATCTTGTTCAATCCGGAAGAATATGGATTGAAGGTCCGGGTGAAAGGGTATTTATTGAAAGGGGACCCAGGATTGGAGTAGATTATGCCGGTGAATACTGGTCCAAGATCAGCTGGAGGTTTTATATAAAATAATCACCAATAAATAATATCTTTAGAATCCGAATTTGACAGATAATCCTACAAGCAAAATTAATGATAAGAAAACCTGACCAGTACAACTCATTAAACAATCTTATTGGCTGGATTACTTTAGTTTTATCAGCCTCGGTATACCTTCTTACAGTTGAGCCTACAGTAAGCTTCTGGGATTGTGGAGAATTTATCCTTTCCGCATGGAAACTTCAGGTTGGCCATCCTCCTGGCGCTCCATTCTTCCTGATACTTGGAAGGATATTCTCCCTGTTCAGTCTCGGAGATCAGTCGAAAGCGGCAATGATGATTAACATCCTGTCAGCATTAGCAAGTGCATTTACCATAATGTTTCTTTTCTGGACAATAACGCATATCACCAGAAGAATAATTACCAGGGGAGAACAGATTCAAAAAAAGCAAATTGTACCGGTACTATTTGCCGGATTAATAGGTGCACTGGGGTATGCATTCTCTGATACTTTCTGGTTTTCAGCAGTTGAGGGTGAAGTATATGCTACTTCATCTCTATTCACTGCAGTTGTTTTCTGGGCTATTTTGAAATGGGAAGAAGAGAAACCAAAGTTTTCGGGAAGATGGATCATTCTTATTGCATACCTAATGGGTCTTTCAATAGGCGTTCATCTTCTTAACCTCCTGGTCATCCCTGCAATAGTGCTGGTCTTTTATTTTAAAAATTATAGAGTTACTGCGGCAGGAGTAGCTAAGACCCTTTTATTCTCGGCTGGTATATTGGGGGTACTGGTTTTTATTCTACTGCCATACATCGTTAAAATTGCAGGCTGGTTTGAGATCATCTTCGTAAATGGAGTAGGATTGCCCTATAATTCAGGCTTATACATTTACCTCCTTCTATTGATCGGGGGACTGGTCTGGGGAATTAAATATTCGATTACAAAAAAGAGGAAGATACTCAATTACTCGCTTACCATACTAACTGTAATAATGCTGGGGTACTCATCCTATGCTATGATAATGATCAGGGCACAGGCCAGACCCCCCATGAATCAGAATGATCCTTCGGATCTTTTTTCACTGATATATTATATTAACAGGGAGCAGTATGGAAGTACACCATTATTTACCGGAGCCTATTATTCAGCTCCTGTAAAATCTGTAAAGGAAAAAGTGGCCGGATACATTAAGGAAGATGGTAAGTATAAGAAGTATCAAAGGAATAATTACGTGTTTGATGAACGTTTTACCACAGGTTTTCCCAGAATGTACAGTACCGATAGAAATCATATCCGGGAATATGAATACTGGGGAGATATAAAAGGAGAGAAAATTTCGATCAATACTTCCCAGGGGCCGCAGGATTTTGTTTGTCCTACATTTACTGAAAACCTGAGGTTTTTCTTTAAATATCAGGTTGGATATATGTACTGGCGCTACTTTCTGTGGAATTTTGTGGGTCGGCAGAATGATATACAGGGGAACGGGAATGTACTGAATGGGAACTGGATTAGTGGTATTAATGCATTAGACTCAAATAGACTGGGGGACCAGGAGACTCTTCCGGACGATCTTCGTAAAAACCCTGCCCGAAACACCTATTTTTTCCTTCCTCTGCTTTTTGGACTCCTGGGAATTGGGTGGCAATATCTAAAAGATAAGAACAGTCTTATTGTGATTGCCATACTTTTTATAATGACAGGTCTGGCTATAGTTGTTTATCTGAACCAGTATCCACTTCAGCCCAGGGAACGTGACTATGCATATTCGGGATCATTCTATGCTTTTTCGATATGGATCGGAATGGGCTTCTTTTTCATTTACGAGAGCCTCCTAAGATTGATGAATCATAAAATTTCAGTTACACTTGCCATGTTAGTATCGCTACTTGCAGTTCCAGTGCTTTTGGTTATGCAGAATTGGGACGACCATGACAGGTCGGGACGCTATACTGCCAGGGATATAGGTGCAAATTATCTTAATTCATGTGCTGAAAATGCCATTTTATTCACCTATGGTGACAATGACTCATTTCCTGTATGGTATGCACAGGATGTTGAAGGCATAAGAACCGATATCAGGGTTGCTAATCTCAGCTACCTGTCAGCTGGATGGTATATTGATATGATGAGACAAAAAGCATACGAGTCGGAGCCTTTGCCATTTTCATTACCTTCAGAAAAGTACAGACCGGGGGAACGTGAGCAGCTGCCTGTTTATGAACAGGTAAATCGTCCTTATAATATACAGGAAATTGTAGATTTTGTTGGTCTTGATGACAAAAGGGCAAAAATCGATTTCACGGGAAGGGGTGACTTTTTCAACTATGTCCCCGCCGCCAGATTTATCATACCTGTTGATTCTTCACAGGTACTGGCAAATGGCACTGTTAAAGATTATCAGACAGACAGGCTTCTTGAAAATGTGATATGGACCTACAAAGGCAGTGAACTTTATAAGAACGATCTGGCAATACTGGATATGATAGCTACCAATAATTGGGAGCGGCCAATTTATTATGCCACCACCGTACCGCCATCAAATTATAGGGGCCTTGAGGAATATTTTCAAATGGAAGGTCTTGCATACAGGATTGTCCCGCTGGATACAACGGGAACAATATCAGGTGATGCTGGCTATATTGATACCAAGGAAATGTATGAAAATGTTATGAACCGTTTTAAATGGGGTAATGCCAATGATCCCCATGTATACCTGGATGAAAATAACAGAAGAATGTTCAATAACTTCAGGAGGATGTTTGGGATTCTTGCTTTAAGGTTGGTAGAAGAAGGAGACACATTAAAGGCAAAAGAAGTTATTGATAGGGGGCTTGAGATCATTCCACGAGAAAAAATAGAGTATGATTATTATGCGATCAATCTGGTCGAAGCTTATTTGCAACTCGGAGATGCAGAGAGTGCGGTGGGAATAATGAACAGTATTATTGAAAGATCGAAGCAATACCTTGATTATATCATCCGGTTAAACCGGCCTGAAAGATATGGACTGGATCTTGAAACTGCCCTCAGCTGGCAGTCGGTAATTACACTTCTTAATATTTCATCCAATTATGGATTGGATAGCATATTCAAAGAGCTGGAACCCGAACTAAACATGTATTACAATGAGCTGTATTACAGGCCTGGATAGATATGAGGATATTTAGGTTCCCATTAATACTCAGGTATCTTTATCCTTATGCGCTCTTCAGGATAAAGAATGCCGGAAATAATATATTTCTCACTTTTGATGACAGTCCTACCCCTGGTGTGACCAGCGAATTGGTTAAGATCTTAAAACATAGGAATATACCTGCAACCTTCTTTTGTATTGGTAAAAATGTTAAGAATAATCCGGAGGAGTTTGCACTACTTGTTAAGGAGGAATTTACTATTGCAAATCACGGATTCAGCCATATCAGGGGTTGGAAGACACCAGACCCGGTTTATATTTCAGATGTTGAGAAGGGCTCAAGGATTGCATCGTCAACTGTTTTCAGACCCCCTTATGGGAGCATGAGCTTCTTACAAGGCAGGATCTTGTCGAAGCAGCACAGAATCGTTTTCTGGGACCTTATGGTCTATGACTATGATCAGGAAATGACAGGTGAATTGGTAGTTCAGATAATCAGAAAGAACATAAGATCAGGATCTATTATTGTCCTCCATGATAATATAAAAAGCGACTGCCATTTGTTTCTTAACAAGGTAATAGATCTGGTTATTGATATGGGGTATTGTTTTGGCGACCTGCAGAGATCGCTAGCCTGAAAGCTGAGTTTTATTTATCTGGGGGATATGCTATTTTTGAAAAAAATAAAATATGAATGTATTAATTCTTGGATCAGGAGGAAGGGAACATGCTATAGCCTGGAAGATCTCACAGAGTAGCCGGGTAAACAAATTATTTACCGGGCCTGGCAATGCGGGAACCTCTATCGTAGGGGAAAACACACCAGTTAATCTGTCCGATTTCAGTACGATAAAGGAATTTGTTTTAAAGGAAGAGATCGGTATGGTAATAGTAGGCCCTGAGGCACCGCTGGTGGATGGGATCAGGGATTTTTTCGAAAACGACCAGGAATTGAAAAGCGTATCTGTTGTTGGGCCCGACCAAAAAGGTGCCATGCTTGAGGGGAGCAAGGACTTTGCCAAGGAGTTTATGGTGAAATATGGGATCCCAACAGCAGCTTACAAGACTTTCTCCCGGGATTCTTTAAATGACGCAGTTGAATACCTCAAAGAGATGAAACCTCCCTATGTACTTAAAGCAGACGGCCTTGCTGCAGGTAAAGGAGTTCTAATAATCGACAACTATGATGAAGCGGTTCAAGGGCTTCGGGCGATGTTTGATGGGAAATTCGGGAATGCCGGCAACAAGGTTGTAATTGAAGAATGTCTCACTGGAATCGAATTATCTGTGTTTATTCTGACCGACGGAATTTCCTACAAATTACTTCCCGAAGCTAAGGATTATAAAAGGATAGGCGAGGGAGATACTGGACTTAATACCGGAGGTATGGGAGCAGTTTCTCCAGTCCCGTTTGCCAGCCGGGAATTTCTTGGCAAGGTTGAAGAGAGGGTAATCAGGCCAACTCTTCAAGGACTGAAGAGGGAGGGGATAAATTACAAGGGATTTATTTTTATTGGATTAATGATTACCAATGGAGACCCCTATGTTATTGAGTATAATGTAAGAATGGGTGATCCTGAAGCCGAAGTGGTTATACCAAGAATAACGAGTGATCTTTTTGATCTGTTTGAAGGGATAACGGACTGTGACCTGGCCTCAAGGAAAATTGAACTGGATGACAGGGCTGTCATAACTGTCATGCTGGTTTCGGGTGGGTATCCTGGCTCCTATGAGAAAGGGAAAGAGATAAAAGGTCTTGAGAAGGTTAGCGACAGTATTGTATTTCATGCAGGGACAAGGGAAAAAGACAATAGTGTGGTTACTGCCGGGGGAAGGGTAATTGCCCTGACCTCATATGGGTCTACTATAAATGAGGCACTTGACAGATCCTATAAAAACGCATTAATGATTGACTTTGATGGTAAATACTACAGGAGAGATATTGGATTCGATCTATAGGTAATATGCTACTAAAACTCTACAGGGGGATCGGACCGGGAACAGGACTAATTATCCTTATTACTGCAGTTCTGATATGGATCCAGGATTTTATTGATCCTGTAACTCCTGGCTATTATCATGACATTGATCCAATGCCCCTGTATGAACTATTTTTAAGACTATTATCAGGAAGGCAGTTGATTGTGACCATGCTGATTTTCATAATGGTCCTGATAATTTCTGCTTATCTGGTCAGGTTCAATACACGATTGTTTTTTATAAATGAAAGAACCTTTCTTCCTGCTTCCCTCTATATTTTGTTGTCAGGATATCTCCCTGGTTTACAGGTTTGCTACCCCGTGGTACCCGCAGCACTCTTCCTGTTAATTGCTCTTGACCGTATAATTTCATCTTATCGAAAACCAGGAGTGGCATACAATTTCTTTGATGCAGCCCTGCTGATAGGGATAGGAAGCATGTTCTATTTCAATGTTATCTGGTTCTATCTTATAGTAATAATTGGGATACTCTTGATCAGAACCATAAACATGAGAGAGATTACGATATCCCTTTTTGGCCTTATAACACCATACCTGGTTTTATATGCTTATTATTATATTGCAGGGAAAGATATCAATCTGCTGAATAAACTTCTGTTATCAAATATTACGACAATAGTCCCAGAATATTACTGGTCGCCCCTTCTGATTATTCTGTCGATATTGAATTCACTGATTCTCATCATTGCAATGCTTCATCTCTGGAGAGGTTTTAATAAGAAAAAGGTGCAATCGAGGAAGACCTTTTCAATCCTCATATGGATCCTGCTAATTGCTACAGGGGTATACCTGCTGGTACCAACAGTTTCAATTGAAATGATGTATATTTTTCTCGTACCTCTTGTCTATATAGTTACTCACTTTCTGATTTTTCTAAGGAATAAAAAAATAGCAAATATAATATTTGTCATTATCCTGTTGTCGGTAATTATTCTGAATGTCTTTTGACAGAGGCGCTGGTTTACTTTAAAAGAGATACAATCCCAACACCATTACCCCTTTTCCCATCGTTAAAACTGTACCACAGGGTATATAAACCTGTTTTGTTACAGACAAACTCCAACGCGCTGTATACCATGTCAGTATTTCTGTTATAGGAGCTGATAATCTGTTTCTCCTTATCATAAAGTTGAAGAACAAGTTCGCCTTCAGAGCCATCCCCATTACACATGGTAAATAGGTAGGTCTGATTTTTCATCAGGTAGATATTAGCTTTATATACAGGAGTTTCACTGCCTGAGGAAGCAGCCATGAGCTTGATCACAAAGTCTTTGAGGTAAGTTGTATTCTCCCCGATTCCCAAAGCACATTTACTGACCATATCACGCGAGTCCTGGCCAGACAGTATGAACGCTGTAAAGAATAATGCTGTGAGAGTTATTAAAATCCTTTTCATTTCTATTATTGATTGGCAATTACTTTGTTCCTGATCTCCTCTGTAATTTTAATGACATCAGACAGATCATCATCATCTATCATTATCACACTGGTTTCGTTCTGAATAACCACTAGTCGACCATTCCTTTCAATTGTCTCGGGATCTCCAGGAATATAGGTTATCTCAACTGGCCTGAAAGATGTCTTTATCCTCTCTAAATCTGAATAGAGATCGCTAAATTCATCATCAGAATTCATGTAAGGGCGGAGAAGAAGAAGCAGATCATTAATCACTATCTTTTGTTCACCGATTCTGTCTTTAAGTTCCCGATGAGGAAAATCCTTAAGAACCATGCATGCAAGGTATTGAGCTTCAATCCAAACCCCAGTAATCATTAAGGAAGAAAGATAGCCCCTGTTGTTCTCTCTGAGGTATTCATCGATCTCGTTAAATGAATGTACTGACATAAACACCAGGGAGTCAATATTTGTTTTATTGACAGCAAGTCTTTTGAGGGTTTCAAAATCGAAAAACTGCCCAACTCTCAGCGCGTCAGCAAGTTTGTTGATCGTAGCAAGGTTATCAATAGCTGTCCCCGTTTTCTCATATATGTTAAGATAACCAAGATCAGCTCCATACACTCCCAGTTGTAATGCTTTCTGAAAATTGGTACTCAGCCCATCAGCTTCTCTGGTGGAGGCAAGATATTCAGTAAAGAATGGCACCTCCAGAGCCTGGAGCAGAGAGGCCATTTCGACAGGGGAGCTTATGTTTTGAACTATATCTTCAATAGCTTCCTGACTAAGTTTCTCCGCCTCATTAATGGGAATAGAATCCGATTCAGGGAAATTGAAATTTGCTACTCTGTTGCCGGAACCACCGCATGAGAATAAGAGAGAGATAAGAAAACCTGTTAGTACTATGACATTGACTTTTTTCATATTTCCGGAGACAATTAACTCATCATACAAAAATAATTAAATAATCAGAATAAAAAAGTTCAAGTTGATATATAGACTACCTTCTCCAGATCAGTTGCACTATCCGGGCAAACAGACCGAAATAGAGAGCAATATATAAAACCAGGATCATAAACCAAACCATTAGTATGTTAAAGGTGAAAGTGTCGAATCTCAATCCTAAAAAAGTCTTACTGGGAGCAAAAAAGTGACTTCTGAAAGCCAGGGATTTTCCTTTGGCAGGATCAAGATATATCGGATCGTAATTCTGGACCAGGTTATCTTTATATTCGAGGATCTTATTCTTCTCATAAATTTTGGTGACTATGTCAGCAAGTTGGTCATTATGATAGTCATCATACAGTTGATTGAGTTCAATCCTGTTAGCCCCTATGAAATTGTTCTTTCTTATATCAGCTTTGTTCGCCTTTTCATTAAAGAAAGATGTAAGCTGATCAAGGTAATCTGATGCCTCTTCAGCAATAAGGGGATTAAACTCTTCAAGTACCAGTTTATCAATGTTCTCAAAAACAGGCAGGCCACCAACTGACAAGATCTTTTCAAATTCATTTTTTATTAATGGAAGTTTCGAAAGATTTTCTGTTGTTATCTTTCCTCTCCTGTAATCAAGGACAGCAATGGTCAAGGCATTCCCCAACTCTTCCAGCCGAAAGGTAGTATAAAATTCGGCCACGCTTATCTCCTTATCAATCTCGTAAACAAGCTCATCATACCGGTTATCCTTAAACTGCATAACCATCAAGGCCTCATAGGTCCACTTGGTAGGCATGATATCTGCAATCACAGGTACTTTGTCAACGCTTCCAATAGTCCTGTTTAGCTTGTCAAATGGGAACATTGCCCCGCTTAACACCATCATCGGGATCATCAACATTGGTACGATAATGTAGATGGTAATAGCAGAGTTGAAAGAATTCGAAATATTCAGGCCAAGCATATTGGCACAGGTGGCAGTTGTAAAAAGAGCCATCCAGTATTCAAATGTAAGTCCCTTTATTCCAAGAATCGGATTGGCTATTATTACGAAAAGAAATACCTGGACTGCAGAAATGAAAAGGAGGATGATAACTTTAGCGAGCAGGTAACTGTTCTTGCTGAGATTCAGAAAGTGTTCTCTTTTCAGGATTTTGCGATCCTTGAAAATTTCTTCTGCACTGGTAATCAATCCAAGAAAAAGAGCCACAATCAGACTCATAAATATATAAATAGGGATATTTTCATTCTCCCTGAAGATGTAGATATCTGAAGCTGGATCTACAATATACCTTATGATATAGGAAAGTAAAAATCCAAGGATCGGAGCTTCCAGTAAAGTGAGTAAGACATACTGGCGGTTTGAAAGTTTACTCATCAGGTCCCTCCGGGCGTAAATAAGCAACTGCCTTAACCCTCCTGGTCTGTCTAAATTTGAAGGAGGCCGTTCCGTTACCTCTTCCCTGGCAGAGGGCGCCTCGATAGATCTAAGTTTTTCAGCCCATTCAGAGGGAGTTGTTTTCCGGATTCCTGTGTACCTGCCAAACTCATCAACAATTTCGGTTTCAAGAATATTAAAAATTCTTTCAGGATTAATATTTCCGCAGACAGGACATTCGCCAACATTACTGTCAATCTGGCTGACAAGGGTTTTAAAATGTATTAAAGCTTCAACAGGATTGCCGTAATAAACGAGTTCTCCTCCCTGATCCAGAACTATCATCCTGTCGAACATCTTATAAATCTCAGAGGAGGGCTGATGAATGACTGTTATAATTAATTTACCCTTAAAGGTGAGCTCCCTGAGCAGATCCATCACATTTTCAGAATCCCTGGATGATAATCCGGAGGTTGGCTCGTCAAGGAATAAAATAGATGGCTCTCTTATCAGTTCAAGCGCGATGTTGAGTCGTTTTCGCTGGCCACCGCTGATTACCTTATTTAAAGGAGACCCCACTTTCAAGTCCCGTTTTTCAACCAGACCAAGGTTTGCCAGTGTCTTGTCAACGAGACTAGCAAGCTCTATGCCTGATAGGGTTTTAAAACAGAAACTTGCAGCATAATAAAGATTTTCAAAGATGGTTAGATCCTCAATCAGGAGGTCATCCTGCGGCACAAAGCCTATAACACCCTCAATATCTTCATGATTTTCATAAATATCGATCCCGTTTATTCTTACTGAACCTGAGGTTGGCTTCTGTATACCACTAAGAAGATTAAGGAGTGTAGTCTTGCCTGTACCGCTCGACCCCATAATCCCAACAAGATTGCCCTCTTTTTCATCAATATTTATATTGTTAATGCCAATCTGGGTACCATGAAATTGAAACTTTAAATCTTCTGCAACCAGTGACATCTTATTAAATGACCTTTTAGCCATGAAGTGAGAGGAGATGTCGCTATAGTATATTGGCTGTCCCTGAGGATACCTAAGTGAGCTGCCTTTTGCTACAGTATAGATTTTCCCGGTCAGTAGAGGTAATCCATTTAAGAATAGCTGGCTAGGTGAATAGTGTTTTAAAAAATAAAGATCCACACTGGCTATCCACAGAACCATAATGAGGTTCGGTACAACTGCTTCGCCCTCCTCCTCCTCACAATCTGCGCATCCAGCCCTGCTATGTATAAAGAGAATAGTTTGATCCTCAGGATCAATATCCGATTCCAGTTTTACATACTTTTCAATACTCTGGAATTCCTGAGGAGTGATACGGAATACTTCAGCCACAGTATTTATTATATTCATCCTTTGCAGGGTAAACCGTCGGTCAGCATTTACCAGTTCATAAAGGCGCATTATAACCACTACCTTTTGCGACTGGTTAAGTGTCCGGTTTATCTGCTTACATATACTGAATATCTTAACGGAATCCTTTACTGATGGTGGAGAATTTTCAGAATCGGATAGAAATTCAATAACAGGTCCTGCATGGCTGTCGAAACGATCTAAAAACTCATCGACAGATTCCTTACTTAACTGCTTATGAAGGAAATCAACTATATAATTCCTCTCGTTCGCCAGCATACCTCCATCCTGCTTAACGATCAGGGCAAACAGATGCATCAGGGCTTCTAAAATCTCCTCACTCATTATTGTGAATTATTTAACAATCTCCATTATGACAATATCAAAAGTAAATAAAATATATATTATACCTTTTTTTTCATCCTGTCTCTGACACCTCTTCTCCCCGAGAAAAAATTTTTATCCACCCAGTGAGGCCCTATTATTGCTCCAACGAAAAGATAGGGATAATAACTAACTACTCTCCATATAAGAGCCATTGCAAGAGCAGTACCGGCAAGATGCCCGGGGCTGACCGGAATGAAGTCTGACAGGTATCTGGTAAAAATTATTTCAGCCAGGCCAGTTCCCCCTGGGGTTGGACTTATAAGCATCATTATCCACATAACCAGCTGCCGGGCAAATATTAAAAAGTGATTGTTTATAACGAAAAATGCTACAAGGATTGAATTCACTACCCAGTATCTTGCGGTCCATGACAGGAAAGTTGCAAGTCCGGCCTTAAGCCAGAACGGTAGCGGCTTTTTCCTGAATTCCTGTGAACTGATCACTACATCATCACCGGCATTTATAGCTGCTGATTTCCATCTTCGAAGAAGGGGCAGGCTGAAAACTTTCACTATTAGCTTTCGTAATCCTTCGGGATTGAAAAAAATGCCATATCCTACCAGTATAACCCAGACGAATTTCAACGAATACCCAATCACTGCAACGATAAACAGTTCGTTAATGTACCATGGCCGCTCCGACATAAAGGTATTCTGCATGAAGAGATTCTTACCTCCAATCAGTATAATCAGAACAGGGAACAGTAAAACGAAGTATAATTCATCAAAAAAAGAAGTAATCAACACAATCGAAGCACTTCTGCCAACATTTATTCCCTCCTTATGAATAAACACTACGGCTACCGCTGTACCTCCAATAGTTGAGGGTGAGATTGCAGAGGTGAACTCCCAGAGCATTATAATTCTGAATGCCTTTCTCCATGTCAGGTCATTCTCAGAAAGAATCCTGATCCTGATCATATATCCAAGATCCCTGCAGATCATGCAGCAGAATGCAAGGGCAAGGAAAAAAATGGTTCTCCAGCTAAAAATAAGATTATTGAGCAACTCCCTGTTAAATTCCTTCAGGCTGAACCATAATATTATTGCCAGACCAATGATAATAGGTAGGATAATATTCCGCAGTCTTATTTTTTTTATTACTTCCTGCTGATTCTGGTCAGGCATAAGCAACTATTTGATCTCTCGCCGGAAAGAATTATCAATTACTCATCCGGTAAATAAATCACCTGTTTTTCTATTTATCCAGGTTTTCTTCCTTTTTCTTTTGCATAAACGATTTGCCCTCAACTATCCATTCTTCCGGATCTTTACCCAGGAGGTGATGTTCAAAGAATTCTCTTGTTTTACGACAGTAATCCTTCATGTTCTCCTTTTTTCTCAACCCGTGGTTTTCACCTTCATAAACGAGCATAATATAAGGTTTCTCCATTCTCCGCATCGTAGTGTACATTTCTATCCCCTGGTGCCAGTCCACTGCTCCGTCTTTGTCACCAAATGCTACCAGGAGAGGGGTGGTTATCCTACCTGCATTAAACATAGGTGAGTTAGCCATATACTCATCCATCAGATTCCACCATGGTTCTCTCAGGCGTCCCTGGGACGTCTCAAATATATTTTGGTTCGGGTTTCCTGAGTTCCAGTATATCTCATTGTACATACTGATCATATCAATAAGGGGGGCTCCGGCAACTGCAGCAGAGAACAGGTCGGTCTGGGTAATTATGAAACTTGTTTGATAAGCACCCCAACTATGCCCCATAAGACCAATTTTATCCTTATCAATCATTCCTGTTTTGAGCACTTCTTCAACAGCAGGCACAACACAATCAACTGCAGATTCTCCCGGGTGATTGGTCTTGTAAACTATATCGGGTTGAAAGATAAAAAACCCACCAGTTGTGTAGTTTGACGTATTATAAGCGCTGGCATCGGAGGGACTAATATACCTATGGACACCGGTTGACCTGATTTCATAAATATAAACTATCATAGGATACTGCTTACCGGTTTCGTAATTAGAAGGATAATAAAGAGCGCCTTGCATCTTTTTACCATCTCTGTTCGTATATTCAATCAAGTCACTTTTACCCCAGTAATACTCGTTTTGCTGTAGATTTGTAGCAGAAATCTGAATAGGCTTCTTAAAACTTGCATCAGTTACAAATACATCCGGTGAATCAGAATAGGTCTCCTCACGAAACAGAAATTTATCGCTATTCTTTGCTTTCCGGAGACCAGATATTGCCTTATCAGCGTAGATCAGTTCAGTATATTTACCTTTTGGTGAGATACTCCCAAAGCCGCTCCACTTAGACTTGTCACCTGTAACCGTAAAATACAGAAAATCTGAAGGATCAAAGAAATTCTCCTCAATGTCCAGTCGCAATACCCTGCACCTGATCTCTTTCTCCCTGCCAGCAGTAAGTTTTTCAGGTCCGGTGCCATTGGTGTATATTTTCCATGCATCGTATTCATCATAAACTATAAAAGCTTCATCATCTTTAAGCCAGCCCCCAAAGCCGAATGGAGGTTTAACATCCTTTGGACTGTCATCCCGAATGTTCCAGAAATCTGTATCGATATTGCTTGTAAGGTTGTTATGCTTCTTCAGTCCGATATTATATACCCACCAGGCTTCATCCTTAAAATAATATATAAATTGACCTCCCGGTGACGACCCTTCCAAACCAGTAAAATTCTTAATAATCTCAGTCCTTTCACCGGTGTAAGGATTAATAATATAATGATCATAATGAGGTAACCTGAATTGAGGTTTATAAGCTTTATCACTTCTTACTAAAACATTCTTTCCGTCTCCGGTAATTATTGGGTCCTTAAATTCGTCGTCAGAGATCCTGACTATTCTGTTGGTTGAAGGATTCCATGCAAACATGTAGGTGAAGTTAGATTCAACCCTGTCGTAGGTTACCTGTTGGCTGGGTTGAACCGGATCATCTTTCCAGTGCCAGATATCAACACCTGCCAATTTTTCTTTTTCTTTATTTTCGTCCTTTTTATTCTCTTTCACAGTCCACTGGTAAACACCAAAATATAGAATCGACATATCTTTTGAAAAAACCGGAGTATATGTTTCGCGAATTCTCATACCTTCAGGTATACCGGGCATTTCGGCAGGATCATATTTTTTGATATTCATAGTGCTATAAATATCAGTTACTGCAAACAAAACGTGGTTCTTATCGACGAAACCGGTATCGGTAAAAGCCTTAAGGAATGCAAATCCGTTTCCTTCCTTCTCCCAGTTGAGGTCAGAATAGGCTGTTGTATCATTGTCAATAATTGAAACGGAATAATTTTTAAGATCAAATAACTCTACCCCGTTACCGTTCATCCCTTCAGCTTCAATAATGTAAGCTAATTTTGTGCCTTTTTTATTTACCGAAAACTCTTTTACATTACCTATATTTTTTAATGTTCCTTTCGTGAGATTAAAAAGATAAATATCCTTGGTTTTTGATGTTTTATCAGGATATCCGCTCATTATCAGATGACTCCCATCTTTACTGAAAATTGAAGACTGAATGTCTTTAAAAATCCTGATATCCCCTGTTTCAAGGTTTATTAACCTGGTTTTATTCTTAATTTCCTTTTTATTTTCCACCATCTGCTCACTCTCTTTTTCGCTATAATTTATTTGCATACTAAGCCATCTTGAGTCGGACGAGAATGAGGGATTTGTTGAAAGCTCATACTTATAATTTATTCCATTATTCAAGCCTTTTATATACAGTGTATCATCGCCTTCAACAAGAGACAGGTGCCAGGTAGCCCATTCCCCATTGTCTGATATTGTGAAGGATCCCAGGTTTTGCCATTTTGCATAATCATCAATCGCGAGATTTTTTTTCTGTGCAACCGTAAGTACTGCTATAGAGAATAGCAGGACAGAGACCAGGATTTTTGCATGTTTTTTCATGATTTTATCTTTGATTTCAGTGAAGAATACCAAATATAGCAATTATGCTTAAATGGGTACATACAACGCGAATTAATATTATAATACTACCATATGGCACTAAGATGCTATGAATAACACTTATCCGGCATGTTTTTTGTGATGGATTATAATATAAAAGATGTTCTTTGAAGAACCTGGGATAAAACAAAAAACACTTCCATGTTGAGGTGGGAGCGGTGGATGGATTGTGGACTGCGGTTGCCGGATGGTTATATTCTTTTGGGGAGTGCCTCACCCGATTGAAAATCGGGATCGGCCGTCCCCTAACCACCAGTCCTGCAAATAGAAAACAACCGCTCGCTGTGCGAGTCTTTTTTGTTTTCATTGCAATTCTGATGGAAGCTAGCTTCCTTCGGGCCGCGCTAAAAAGAAAAAACCCGGCTGAAGACGGGCGGGTTGTTTTCTGCTTGATCGTGGAGATAAGGGGAGTCGAACCCCTGACCTCGTGACTGCCAGTCACGCGCTCTAGCCAACTGAGCTATATCCCCTGTTTCGTCCGCCACGCCGGCTTTGTAAATCTGAGTCTTCGATGACTCCTTTTGAAGGAGGAGCTGATGAAGGATTTTGCAAGGCGGAATATGGCAGTGCAAAAATATATTAAAAAAATATTTCTGCAAAAATTGATAATAGTGATATATAAATCATTGAAAAAGTCTTATATGCAGATTTGTATGTTTTTAATATTAAAAAATTATAATAATAATTATTAATTTTGGGCGCATTTTGGTTTAATACTTGACATTAATTCATTTAATCCTTATTTTTAGCCCCCAAATACTATTGATCATGGAAGTAAAGAAGAACGACAATGTGAACCTTGAGAAGCGGAAAGGGATATTCTTTCAGCTAGGTATGATTACCGCACTTGCAGCATGTCTGATCGCATTTGAATGGACAACAGGTGAAAGGGGAGATAATCCGTTTGATACCGGTAACGATGAGATCATTGAGGAAGATATAATACCGATTACCGAAATGGAACAGCAGCAACCCGAAATTCCACCGGAGATACCAAAGGTGGCTGAGATCTTTGAAATTGTTGAAGACGATGTAGTTATCGAAAACGAAATCCTCTTTGAAGATGATGAAACCAGTTTCGATGATGAAGTACAGATGTACGAATTCGTTGTTACAGATGAGGTGGAAGAAGAAGAGGAGGAAATATTTGTTGTTGTGGAAGATATGCCCACATTCCGGGGTGGTGATGTAAATAAATTCCGCGAATGGGTCCAGAATAGAGTAAAATATCCTCAGATAGCTGCAGAAAACGGTATTCAGGGAAAGGTTTTCATTATGTTCGTCGTTGAACCTGATGGGTCTGTCAGTAATGTACAGGTTACCAGAGGAGTAGATCCTGCTCTTGATAATGAAGCCATCCAGGTTGTTCAGGATTCTCCAAAATGGGCTCCCGGGCGACAAAGAGGGGCTCCGGTACGTGTAAGATTTTCTATAACGGTTAACTTCCAGTTGCAGTAATAACAGTATCTTTTTAAAATATTGCCGCCGGTGCTATGCATCAGGCGGCTTTTTTTATGTTCACATTGATAATTTATTATCTTTATTGCTTGATAATCCTTTAAAACTTGTAAAATGAAGAAATCTTTACTCCCAATTATGGTCCTGGCTCTGATCCTGATCGGATGTGGCTCAGCAAAAAAACAGATGGAGACAGGGAATTATGATGCAGCAATATCAAAATCTGTTGAGAAACTGCGTAAGGATCGTGAAGATACCAAGACTGTTGATATACTCGACCAGTCGTACCGTATTGCTCTTGAACAGGATAATGAAAGAATAAGGTTCCTGAAAATGGAAGGTAAACCGGAAAACTGGGATGCGATATATCTTCTTTATAAGAAAATGAGCGACCGCCAGGCAATGGTCAGAACGGTTCTCCCGCTGCAGTCAGGATCGAAAACCGTGAATTTCCCGTATGTAGATTATATGGAGGATATGGTGGCAGCAAAGAAGAACGCGGCAGATTTCTATTATGCCCATGGACAGCAACTACTTGAATCAAGAACAAAAGAGGGATTCAGGCAGGCATATTATGAGTTTATTCGTGCCAAAGAATATGCAGGCGACTATGAAGGGATAGATGATCTGATTTATGAAACTAAAATGCTTGGGATGAGCAGAGTATTTGTAGCAATACAGAACAATTCTCATATAAACTTCCCTCCGGAATTCGAATCTGATCTTCTGGCTCTCGATCTTCCCAGACTTAATAGCGAATGGGTAGAATATCACACTATGCAATTGGATGATGAGATGGAATTTGACTATGTTGTAGCAGTTACCATTAAAATGATTGGAGTTTCACCGGATAATACCTTACAGCGTGACACGCTCATAAAAAGGGAAATTGAAGATGGGTTTCAATATGTGCTTGATAATAATGGGAATGTGATGAAAGATACTCTCGGTAACGATCTAAAGGTAAAAAAGTATAAAAGTGTACAGTGTGCCCTTATCGAGTCAATTCAGAGAAAGGAATGTCACATAGAAGCTGATGTGGGAATACTGTCTACAAATCCACAGCAGGAACTTAAGAAAGACCCGCTGATTGCAGATTCCTTCTTTGATCATATTTCAGCAAGAGCTATAGGTGATGTTGAAGCATTGCTGCCAGCCGACAGGGCAAAAATCAATTCGCAACCGGCACCATTTCCATCCGACCTCGATATGGTTATAAGATGCAGCGAAGCACTGAAAGCCGGGATACGTGATGCGATGAATCGAAACAGAAGGTTTATACAGTAAATATAAGAGAACCAGCGATTAATTAGAAAATATATCGCTATTTTAATAATTTTACGGTCGTTGAGATACCAGGTGTTTGAATGGTGAGAATGATTGAAACGGCCAGACAGAAAGAATCTGCGGTTCTAGTTGGGATAATCTACCCCGGCCAGAGCGAAAGGGAAATCGAGGATTATCTTGACGAACTGGCATTTCTGACTGATACTGCCGGAGCAATTCCTGTTGGCAGGTTTATACAGAAACTGGATGCTCCAAATCCCAGGACATTTGTTGGGTCGGGTAAGATCGATGAGATCAGCGATTTCGTAAAGGGGAATAATGTTGATCTGGTAATTTTTGATGATGAACTCAGCCCGAGTCAGCTACGTAATATTGAGAAAACCCTGAGTTGCAGGATAGTCGACAGGACAAATCTAATACTTGATATTTTCGCACACAGAGCCCGAACTGCCCATGCAAAGGCACAGGTCGAACTGGCCCAGTACCAGTACCTTCTGCCCAGACTGACACGATTGTGGACCCACCTGGAGCGGCAGAGAGGAGGGATAGGTTTACGTGGTCCGGGTGAAACCGAAATTGAAACCGACCGGAGGATCATAAGGGATAAGATCGCTCGTTTGAAGATACAGATGGAAAAGATCGACAGGCAGATGACTATCCAGCGTAAAAACCGTGATAAAATGATACAGGTCGCACTGGTAGGGTATACAAATGTCGGTAAGTCAACGATCATGAATTTACTGAGTAAATCAGACCTGTTTGCTGAAAATAAATTGTTTGCCACCCTTGACACAACTGTCAGAAAAGTTGTGGTTGACAACCTGCCGTTTCTGCTTTCAGATACCGTTGGATTTATCAGAAAATTGCCTCATGGATTGATCGAATCATTTAAGTCGACACTGGATGAGGTAAGGGATGCTGATATATTATGCCATATCGTTGATATTTCACATCCCAACTTTGAGGACCATATAAATGTGGTCAATGAAACTCTGAAAGAGCTTGAAGCTCTGGATAAGGAGACAATCATTGTATTTAATAAGATTGATGCTTACAGGTATAACCTTAAGGACGAAGACGACTTAAGCCCGCTACTGAAGGAAAATCTATCACTGGAGGAACTTAGGAAAACCTGGATGGGAAGGAGTAAAGACTCAAAACCTATTTTTGTATCCGCTCTGGAAAGAACAAATATTGAAGAACTGAGGCAGCTCTTATATAATGAAGTGAGAAAACTTCATGAACAGAGATATCCATATAATGATTTTCTTTACTAATGTCATCCAGACTTGGCCTTCGCCCTTTTCGGAAGTAACCATCCCGGTCAGCTATGGAATGTCATTACTCGTTCACTGACCTCGCTCAGAATGACATTGATAAGATATGTTCTGCTATCTGTACTGCATTGGTAGCTGCTCCCTTGCGGAGATTATCCGAAACTACCCAGAGATTCAGGGTATTTGGCTGAAAATGATCTTTTCTAATCCTCCCGACAAAGACCTCATCTCTGCCCTTGCAGTTTACAGGCATGGGGTATTTATCAGACAATGGATCGTCAAGTACTATAACCCCGGGAAAGTTTGAGAGCAGTTCCCTTACCTCCTTCAGATCGAAATCATTCTGAAACTCCACGTTGACAGATTCGGAATGACCAACAAAAACGGGGACTCGTACTGATGTTGCTGAGATGGCTATTGAAGGAGCCTCCAGTATCTTTCTGGTTTCATTAATAAGCTTCATCTCCTCTTTGGTATAACCATTGTCGAGAAACTGATCGCAATGGGGAATACAATTCATAAAAATCCTGTGCGGATAGGCCATCTCCCCGTCAATGCCTTCTATTTCGTTCTGCAACTGGTTATAAGCTTTTACCCCGGTACCCGTTACCGACTGGTAGGTCGAAACTACTATCCTTTTGATGTTGTACCTTATATGAAGCGGTGCAAGTGACATGACCATCTGGATTGTTGAACAGTTCGGATTAGCGATTATACGGTTTTTCTTGCCAATAACATGTGCGTTAACCTCCGGGACCACAAGAGGGATATCCTGCTCCATCCTCCATGCTGAGGAATTATCAATGACTATAGTATCGTTGGCTGCAAATAAAGGGGCCCATTCCAGGGAAACAGCTCCTCCGGCAGAAAAAAGAGCAAAATCCGGCCTTGAATTCATCGCCTCCTGTACAGTCACCACGGGAACATCGGCTCCCCTGAAAGTGACCATCTTTCCGACAGACTTTTGTGAAGCGGCGGGTATCAGTTGCCCGACAGGAAAATTTCTCTCTTCAAGACATCTTATCATGGTCTGACCAACCAATCCCGTAGCACCCACAACTGCTACTTTTATCTCCTTCATTCTTGCTTATTTAAAATATATTGGTGAAATTTATGTGGTAATTGAAATTATCTGCCAAAGATAGCTGTTTCGCAGAATTTCTTTTGTCCGCTGCATGAGAAATATATTGCTGTTTATCCTGATGTTGCCGATTGTGGCAAATGCCCAGCTTTGTCATGATTTTGAATCGGGCAATACCATGGGCTGGATTTTTAACTATCCGGGAAGATGGGACGCAGATACCCTTGCCGCACTGTTTGGGAATTTTTCATTGCACCATATTTACGATAATCCGGATGCCGGAACCGATATGGCTGCAATCCCACTCGAAGGAGTGGATCCTGATCTGGGAATGGTTACCTGGAGTTTTGCACTTCGTCACGGGTATGCCCCGTCATCATCAAACAGGTGGGGAGTATATCTGGTTGCGGACATGAAACCGGAAATGATGGAGCCCGGATCGCCAATTTCCGGTTATGTTGTCGGGGTGAACCAATCAGGGTATGATGATACCCTTCGGTTGTGGAAAATTGATTCAGGCATTTTATCCGTAGTTGTGTCAATGGACATAAACTGGCAGAATGATATTGGAGTGGATTCAGTGGTGGTTTTCAGGGTAGAGCGGTCAATTGATGGTAAATGGACAGTCAACATGCTGGATGCAGGGGGAGATGTCCGGAAAACTGGCAACGGGAGTGACCCGGAACTATTTTATAATGGCTTTTTCGGCATATCGTATAAATACTCCTCATCTCAGGACCGGCTCTTCTGGATCGATAATATATCTATAACCGGCCGGTTCGTACAGGATACATTGGCACCACAGATTATCATGGCAGAATTCATAGGTTCGGACTGCCTTGAATTGGTACTCTCAGAGACTCTTGCCCCCGTGAGTATGCAGTGTGATAACTTCTCTCTCCTTCCCATGGAGGCGACTCCGTCAGGTTTGATTAGTACCGGCATCAACAGGCTAAGACTATTATTCAGTGAACCAATTCCTAATAAGCAGGAGTATCTGATTAAGGTAACACAATTGTGCGATCTTAATAATAATTGTTCTGCTAACGCAGGGATAGAAGCCCTGCTGGCATACCCTGAATGGGGAGATGTCATTCTGACTGAGCTATTAATTGATCCCATTCCTTATGTAGGGCTACCAGAAAGGGAATATCTTGAAATATATAACAGAAGTGAATTTCCATTTAGTACAGAATCCATTACACTTACAATTGGTGATAAGAAGGTGCCTCTGGATGGTCCGCTTATAGAGCCGGGAGAATTCTATATTCTATGCAACAGCGGCGACTCCGGGTTATTTGCCCGGTATGGAAAAATTATTACTGCACCCTCCCCGCGACAGCTTTCGGATAAAGATGACCTGGTGCTCCTTAAGGATACAGCAGATAATGTTATCCATGGTGTTGATTATGATGAGAGCTGGTTCACTGATCAGCTGAAATCGGAAGGTGGCTGGTCGCTTGAAATGGTTGACAGGGATTATCCCTTTGCAGGCATGGATAACTGGCAGTATTCAAAAATGAAAACCGGAGGAACGCCAGGAACTGAAAATTCAATAAACAGTTTTAATCCGGACAGTCGGTCACCGAAAATATTGAATGTTTTTCCCGGTAATGACAGCACTGTTATGATTGAATTATCTGAACCCTTCATAATGGGAGAGGGAATTCCATTAATCCGGTCATCGGCAGATCTGGCTATCAGAGACATTGTATCTTCCGATCCCCTCAGGAGGAGATATCTTATCAGGATGGTTGACAAATTATCCAAAAGGATTATTTACAGTCTTGAACTCCCTGATGGTGCTACAGATGTTGCAGGGAATAGTGCCGGAGATGGAATATACCAGTTCGGGTTACCTGAAGACGCAGAATATAACGACCTGATATTTAATGAAATAATGTTCGATCCGCTTCCATGGGAAGCAGAATATATCGAGTTCTATAACAGATCCGAAAAAACTCTTGATGCTTCACGGCTTCTGGTCTTTTCAATCAACGGTGAGACAGGGGATACAGGATCGATCCATTTCTTGTCTGAGCATGGGCGTTGTATGATCCCTGGCACATACTACGTCATAACCGATTCGAAAAAGGAGTTAACGGAAAGGTTCTTATCGATAAATCCCGACTTCATTTTCGAATTGAATGATTTACCATCAATGCCTGACGATAAGGGTGACCTCGTCCTTTATAACAGATATTTTGATCTGATCGACCGGGTACATTACTCATCCGACATGCACTTCGATCTGTTAGCCTCATTACAGGGCGTTTCGATTGAACGGATTGATCCGGATAAACCGACAAATGATCCGGGAAACTGGGGGTCCGCATCATCACTGTCAGGATGGGGAACACCGGGCTTGCCCAATTCGGCCTGCATATGGTCAAAGCCCGCGTTATCATCAGTTTCCCTTTCGTCGCGGCGCATTACGCCCAACAACGATGGTTATGAGGATTATCTGGTAATAAGCTTCTCATTCAGTACTGGGGATCAATTAATTACTGCAGTCGTATATAACGATTCCGGTTTTAAGATCAATACACTTGCAGAAAACTCAACATGTGGGTATGATGAAAAGCTGGTGTGGAATGGCACTAAAGATGGCAATGGTCTGGCTGAAGAAGGGATTTATATCCTGTTTGTGAAGGCGGTCGGCCCGGCCGGTGATATTCAGGTTTGGAAGAAGGTATGTACCCTGATCCGGGATTAACCATCTGCCTTTTTCCCTGACAACGGGACCCGCATGGCAAATATTATTGAGGCAAATGCCATGAATGCTGCAATTGCATAAGTGATGTCAAGGCCAATTTGATCAGACAATGCACCAACTACCATAGTCATGACAGAACTGATAAAGAAATTGATCATCATGTAAACACCATTGACAAACGGAAGATGCCTGGTATCCAGGTCATGTATTACAGCCAGGTTGACAGATTGGGGTGCAACAAGAAACAATCCCATTGCTATAAGTAGAATAAAGCTGAAGATCCCGGAGGAATTCAGAAACAGAAGCATTAATAGAGGAGAGAATATCGAAACAATTACCAGGGTTGTCCTGCGACCAATAAGATCAGATATTGTCCCTGAATAAAATGTGCCTGCTGCACCTGAAAGCTGAAGAACTGAAAGTGAAATTCCGGCAATCCAGAGATCTGCTCCTTTGCTGGTAAGGTAGACAGGCAAATAAAGGGTCAGGGCTGATTTCATGGCTCCCCTGAAAAAGGTTATCCCTGCCAGTGTTTTGAACACCGGAAGAAACTCCCTGAACACATTCAGATAGTTTATAGGTTTGTCTTTGCCCCTTACCTCATCCCGGATTGGTATTTTTCTTACCTTAATCCAGAGCAGGACAGATGCCAGAATTCCGAAGGGGATCAACCTGAGAGTGCCACTTAATCCCCATATTTCTGCAGCAGCCACAATAATGAGAGGTCCAAGGGTCCTTGCAAGTTCTCCCCCAAGCATAAAATAGCTCATGCCCATACCTGTTCTTTCCCCTGATATCTTTTTTACGAGGACGGGAGCAGGAACATGGAACATTGTTGAACTGACACCACTGACAAAGAGCAGGACTGCTGCAACAGTATATGCCGGTGCCACCCCAATAAGCCCCATTGCTATCGTTGTAACTGCCGGGGCAAATATCACGAAGTATCTCACCTTGACCCGTTCGGCGAGTATGCCAACAAAGGGATTGAACAGGGAAGGAATTCGTTGTATGACCGAAAGTAAACCTGACAGGAACAACGAAATATTGAATCGCTGGATCAGTAGCGGAAGTAATGGAGCTAGAAACGAGGTATAAATGTCATGCAGGAGGTGAGTTAAAGAGATGAGTATAACATTGCCCGTTTGAAATTTGTCCTCATGCCTGCCCTTATCTGCCCTTGTGTCACTCATTAAATCTGCCCGATAAGCCTGGTCATTATAGCGGTCATTTTTGATTCACTTGCAGCTGCCGCTTTTTGTACCATCTCATGTGTAACATATTCAATCTTCCCTTCTACACCAAGATCGCTGATTATACTTACCGCAAAACAGGAAAGTCCCATATGCCTGGCTGTGATTACTTCCGGGACTGTTGACATGCCAACAGCATCAGCCCCAATTGTCCTGAAATGTTTGTACTCGGCCGGTGTCTCAAATGTCGGACCTGATGTGGCGAGATAAATTCCCTTCCTGGTTTGTATACCCAGGTCACTGGCTACCTTCTCTGCCAGGGCAATTAAATCATCGTCATATGCATTGCTCATATCAGGAAATCTGGGACCAATTCTTTCATCATTTGGGCCAACCAGCGGATTGGGCAGAAAACTGATATGATCAGTGATTATCATTATGTCTCCAACCATAAAATCAGGATTAATCCCTCCGGATGCGTTGCTGAGGAAGAGGTGCTTAACCCCGAGATATTTCATAACCCTTACCGGAAATACAATATTTTCGATCGGGTATCCTTCATAAAAATGAAATCTTCCCTGCATGGCAATTACTTTCTTATTTCCGAAATCACCGAAGATTAACTTGCCGGCATGGCCCGGTACAGTCGATAGAGGAAAATTGGGAATATCGGAATAACTGATTTCAATCTTATTCTGAATCTGAGAAACCAGCCCTCCAAGACCGGTGCCCAGAACAATCCCTGCGCATGGATCGGAGATACCTTTTGATTTAAGAAATGATATTGTCTGGTTTATTTTTTCCAACATAGTCTATAATGTAGTTATTGAATTCAACTTCATCATTATTCAGGAAAATGATCCATATCGGAATATAAAATATTCTATCCCCCAATAATTGAACAATATTAGGGATTTCCATCAGTCGTACTGAATCTTTTTCAGTGGTAATCAAACATTTGTTTTCAGATGGTAAAGAGTTATATACAGATACAATTTGATCCAGATCGTCCTGACTGAACGGATGATGGTCGGGATATTTCAGGTGTGTGATCCTGTCTGTGAACTTATTCAAATGGTCTGCCAGCGGATCGGGTGAGGCAATTCCTGTCACCAGAAGTACCTGCGTCTCCATTTCTCCGATCTCCTCCAGTGTGACTGTGGCAACCTCTTTGTCAATAAGGTGAACCGGATCACCATACCTGACCGAGGTAAAATAGATATGCTGATGTGCAGAAGGAATGATTTCCTTTACTATCATCCTTCGGTCGAGCGGACTTAAAGCTTCGGGCGACTTCGATACAAGGATCATATCTGCCCTTTTTTTGTTCTTTCTGTGTTCCCGCAGACGCCCAAATGGAATGAGATAGTCACGAGTAATAAGATTATCATGACTGGTGAGAAGGATATTATATCCGGGAGTAACATACCTGTGCTGAAATGCGTCATCAAGAATTATTACATTAACCTCAGGGAAAGCCTCCCTGATCATCCTGATCCCATTCACTCTGTTTCTGTCGACAGCAACAATGGCTTCAGGATATTTCTTCTTGATCTGCAAGGGCTCATCGCCCACTGACAACGTGGTGGAAGAGTTTTCAACAAACATGAACTCTCTTGTATTTCTGCCATATCCCCTGCTAAGCACTGCAACTATAAATTTGCCTGTGAGCAAACCAACCAAATATTCAGTGTGTGGTGTTTTTCCGGTTCCTCCTACCCCAATATTGCCTACCGAGATCACCGGAAAACCAAATTCGACCGACTTGATGATCCTGAGATTGAACAGCCAATTTCGCAGGTGAATAATGAATCCGTATAACAATGCAAGTGGGAAAAGCAATATTTTCAGAGGTTTCTTCACACCTAGAAAATATGAAGGAACCAGGGTAATCTTGCCTGTGCTCCGCTCATCGACTTCAGTTCCAGCAGATCAGAATAGTATCTGATTGATTCACCAAGTTCATTCTTAACCAGTCTCATCTTCAGGTCACCGCCTAGACTCCTCATCAGTCTTGTATATGCATCTTCGATAACCGGCAGTTCTGCGATTGTATAATTACCAATTGATGCCAGTGAGGCTGCTTCGCTCAGAGCCTCCGTCAAACCTCCGGTTTTATCAATCAAACCTTTTTCCAGGGCCTCCATGCCTGAGTATACCTGTCCTTCGCCCATCTTATCAACCTCAGATTTTTCGATATGCCTCCCTTCTGATACACGCTCAACGAACTCTTCATAGGTATTATCAATATATTCCTGAATCATGGCGATTTCATAATTATCCATATTCCTGTACAGGGAGGGATAATCAGAAAACCGGTTGGTCCTTACTGTCTCGGATGCAATTCCCAGTTTATCATTAAGGAGGCTGTTTACCTGAGGGAACATTCCAAATACTCCAATGGAGCCTGTCAGGGTTGTAGGGTGGGCAATGATCATACTTGCCGGCGCTGCCATATAATAACCTCCCGATGCTGCATAGTTGCTCATAGAGATAATAACAGGGATCTTATCTGCTGTCAGTTTGATCTCCCTCCATAGCTGATCGGAAGCTAAAGCATTACCACCGGGAGAGTTTATCCTGATAACCAGGGCTTTATAATCATCCTTCTCCCTGATGTCCCTGATAATTTTCGTATAATAGGAAGCACCAATATTCACATCACTGCCTCTTCCCATCATTATTGTCCCTTCAGCATACAGGATGGCTATTTTCCCTTCTGAACCGGAAACCGAAATGGAAGGCACGTTTTTATATTTATGCATGCTGACATAGTCTGGTGTCCTTGAATCGGCGGTTCCGCATCTTTCCCTGACCATCTCAAGAAGTTCATCTCTGTAGATCAGCCCGTCCACCAGACCCATCTCAAGTGTTGAATCAATATTAGTAGTAAGAAGTCCGTCAGCGATCCTGTTCAGCTCCTCTACAGGAACATTTCTTTCGATTGAAATATTGCTCAGGGCATGATCCCAAATATTATTAATGAATCTTTCTATTTGTGACCTGTTTTCATCGCTTAGCCTGTCGCCCATAAAGGGTTCAACCGCTCCTTTATACCGGCCGTGCCGGATTACTTCAACATCAATGCCCAGCTTCTCTAATGCAGTTTTGAAAAACATGACCTCGCTGCTGATCCCCTTGAATTCAAATATCGAAGCCGGATTTAAATATATCTTGTCAGCAATTGAGGAGATGTAATATGACTCCTGTGTGAGATAATTCTCTGTGTAGGAAATTATGAATTTTCCTGACTCTTTGAATCGTAGAAGCGCCATTCTTATTTCCTCCGCTTTTCCCCATCCATTTACCATGGGGCCATTCTCTATAAGAACTCCCTTAATACGTTCATCATCCTTGGCTTTCTCCAGGTTTTTAATAATATCATTAACTCCCGGTGATGGCTTAAAGGTAAAATCGATAAGGTCGAATGAGCTGAATGGGTCATCGAGTCCTCTTTCAGGGATTGATCTTCCGGTATTAAGAACCAGTACTGAGTTTTTACCAATACTGACCTGCCTGTTTGCTGAGGCCATCATAATGCTAAAGCTCCCAAGCATTACGAAGAAAAACAGGATAGAAGTGATGATTATTCCGGTGATTGTTGCCAAAGTATATTTCAGGAAGCTTTTCATATGATACTGTATTTTAGATAGTTGAGGGATTGTTATAAAATCCCTGCCTACAATTAATATGAGACATAATTAAGACCTTAAAGATATAAAAAACAACAACATGCTCTTTCTGTTTTGGAGTTATAATTATATTTACATAAAAGTGTAAGGATAAAACAATTATGGTAAAATCATATCTTGGCCTCGGAAGCAATCTGGGAGTCAGGTTAAAAAATCTTGAGCAGGCTTGCATAGCCATTGAGATTGAAGCAGGAGGGATTACTGACCGATCACCTGTTTACGAAACTGAGCCGTGGGGTTTTTCAAGCAAACATAAGTTTCTGAATATGGTCATCTCCATTGATACTATTCTTAGTCCCGGTGATTTGCTTTTAACACTTCAGGAGATTGAAACAAGGATAGGGAGGATCCGGGAAGGAATCGGATATGTTCCAAGAGCAATAGATATTGATCTTCTCCTTTATGATGACCTGCTTATTTCTACGAAGGAACTGATCGTCCCTCATCCTCTGTTCCATGAAAGAAGATTCGTTCTGAAACCACTTTCAGATATTGCGCCCGACCTTCTGCACCCGGCGCTGAACAGAAAAATCATTGAACTTCTTGCAGATTGTATAGACAAATCCATGGTTGAACTTTTCCCTGACTGAATCCCGCTCATGGATCCCCCCGTGAATTGGACATGGATTATGCGGTCAACTCAAAGGGCGCCGGAGGGTTCATAGCAAACCATTATCTGCAAAGCTGTAATATCCGTTATCTGTGACTATCAGGTGATCGAGAAGGGAGATATCAAAGAATGCAGCTCCCTCTTTGATCTTTTTGGTGATACTAATATCTGCTTCACTGGGCTCTTTATTTCCGGAAGGGTGGTTATGGCTGACAATTATCGACGAAGCAAGCAGCTCCAGTCCTTTCTTCATGATTATCCTTATATCGGTGATCGTACCGCTGATCCCTCCCTGACTGATCTTCAACCTGCTTATAATCCTGTTGGAACGGTTCAGATACAATATCCAGAATTCTTCGTGGGAGATATCTGCAAGCAGGGGACTAAATATATTGAAAACATCCGCACTTGACCTTATCTTCTTTTCATCTGTCAGCTCTGATGCCTTGCGCCTTCTTCCAAGCTCGAGAGCTGCGAGAATACTTATTGCTTTGGCAGGCCCGATCCCTTTAAGTTTCTTAAGCTCGTGAATATCAAGTTTCCCAAGCTTGTGAAGATTGTTTCCGGCCAGGTTAAGGATTTCGCGTGCAAGGTCAACAGCCGACTTTTCGTTATTTCCCGAACCTATAAGAATTGCCAGTAACTCCGTATCACTAAGGCTGGCTATCCCTTTATAGAGCACCTTTTCGCGGGGACGGTCTTCAACGGCCCATGTTTTAATTGGTAGTGCCATACAGCGATAAATTTATTCCATATCCAATTTAGTAAAAATATTTTATTAAATGGAGAATGTCCCGGTTTTAATTCGCAGGCAGGGAGAGATGGGTAGATTATTATTGGAAATACTGAGACAATAAATATATAATTAATTGATTTCAGATAAGGAGGCAGGACTGAATGATGACAGAATAAAAAATGGGTGTATCAAAAGTCTGAGACACCCTTTTCGATATAATATGGTAATGCTACAGAGCCTGTTGTGTAATTACAGGCTGTTAACGTGCTTTGCCAGTGATGATTTAAGATTTGCAGCTTTTTTCCTATGAATAATCTGTTTCTTTGAGAGCCTGTCCAGCATAGAAGCAACTTTAGGATAAAGTTCGTCAGCCTCTTTCTTCTCGGTGGTGGCACGAAGTTTCTTTAATGCATTACGCATGGTTTTGGCATAAAACTTATTATGCTCTTTCCTGGCTTCAGTCTGCCTGATTCTCTTAAGTGCTGATTTATGGTTTGCCATTGCCTGATATAGTTAATCCGATTACAGATATTTTGTACTCCGTAGGGGAATGCGAATTTAAATATTATGACATTAAAAATCAATACTATATGTGTAATCACAGATATTCGGTGAAACATAGGTGAAACACAAAAAGCGGAACATGGGTTCGATTCCAAAATCAATCTTTTTAAACATTCCTCTTATCTTAAATACCCTATTTTCGGGCAAATTTCGGGGCAAATGTATTGATAAAGTTTTGAAAAAAAAAATTTAACCTTCTTTTTGATTTAATTATTGTTCATAATGACATGTGTTTATGTTAATACTAAATGTTTTGGATGACACATTTCACAATGGGTCTATACATAAATCATCTATAAATAATCTTTCATGATCTACTATTAATGGATTATCTTGAAATTTAATTACTTTAGTTAAAGCATATCCATTAATTTCATTTTCTGATACCACAACATAGATATTATAGTCCTGGTTAACAAGTAAATCCTCAAAGTTTTTTTAGCTAAAAGGTAATTCTGAATATCTATAAAAGTCAGGTCTACTGTTATGATGGAAGTTATGAATCAATATTTTTAGCTTGATAATTGATTCATAGTCACTTTCTGTCGCTTTTCTAAATTGGATTTTCATATAAATTTTGTATATCGCTTTTAGTTTGCGTTCCGAACTGGATTTTAAATAGCTTAGGAAACATTGCCAATACTGAGATTGTTCTAAACAAGAAAATTGCAATCCCTTTTTGTATTTATAATAACTCAATACCCATTAGCTTTGTTAACATTACAAACAGATATCCAATTGTTACAAACACTACAGATTAAGCAATTGAGTGAACTATATATCTTAAACTGTCTCTTTCATAGTTTGGTTTTGTAATTAAATC
>Ga0307378_10001071_pt1 | contig 45145 bp, 31 predicted proteins | sample UN1MG_FD_202238 | JGI IMG/M metagenome (GOLD analysis project Ga0307378, IMG submission 202238) | Soil microbial communities from Risofladan, Vaasa, Finland - UN-1 | ecosystem: Environmental > Terrestrial > Soil > Coastal area > Acid sulfate soil | place: Finland: Risofladan, Vaasa | collected... | reverse complement strand
ATCGACGAGGAGAAGCTACATCATATAGTGCGGAGGCGGCCGGTAGAGACTGCTACCGTGGTCGCGAAAGCTGTCAAGCCGATAGACGGAGAGAATGCGAAGGCCGAGCAAGTGGTGAATGTAATGCACAAGCCGCAGCCCAAGATACTCCCTGACGGCTCAGTCGATCTTAAATCTTATGACATGTTAGTGCCGGTCGAGCAGGACAATATCCTCGTCAGGAAGATACCGGCTACTAAGGGGACGGCGGGTTCCACCGTTGATGGTCGGGTGATATTGCCGATTCCAGGCAAAGACATAAGCCTCTCGAAAGGCAAAGGAACTTATGTCTCCAAGGATGGCCTGGAGCTTCGGGCGGCGACAGACGGCAGCGTGATGATGGACAACCGAGGGCGGCTTTATGTCGAGAAAACTTATGTCGTGCGCGGCAATCTGGGCTACTCCACAGGCAATGTAAACAGTGCGGGCGACGTCAAAGTGAAGGGCGACGTGTTGGCTGGGTTTTCAGTTGAGGCGGACGGCGACATCATTGTCCACGGGATAGTGGAGGGCTCGAGGGTTGTCTCAAGGCATGGCAGTGTCATGGTGAAGGGAGGAATCCATGGTCACCAGAAAGAGGCGCATATTGAGGCTAAAGAGACCGTGGCTGCGAGGTTTATTCAGCAGGCCATAGTTACAGCGGGGGACACGGTCATGGTCTCAGGACACGTGCTGGACAGCGTCGTCAGAGCTGGCAACAAAGTTGATGTTGGTTCCAAAAATGGACACATCCTAAACAGCCTAGTTCAGGCGGGCAAAGAGATCATCATCAGGAATATGGGCAGCAAGAGGTCCAACAAAACAAGCGCCTATATCGGAGACCCGAAGATGAGCCTTAAAGACATCACTCAGCAGATCAAGGAGCTCGACAAGACCATCGCCGAGAAGGCGAGCGAGATCGACGAATACGAGCGCAACATCCAGATGCTCATCGGCTCGTCCACGTATCGTCGGGAGAATGAACTCAAGGTCAAGAACTACGTTACGATCATGGTCGATCTGTATGAACAGCAGCGCGCTGCTGAGGCCAAACGTGCTGCGTTGAAAAAGAATCTCCGCGAGCTTCTCCGGGGCCGAATAACCATCATCGACACAATATATGCCGGATGCGTAGTCTCAATCGCCAACATTTCCAGCACTCTCACCGAATCGGTGAAGGGCGTCATTTTCTGCATAGAAGACGGGGAGCTTGTCACTAAAGCCTTGCAGGAGACGGAGGATTAGCAGACCCATGAGCTTCCGCTCGTAGGGCAGTGGATAGCAGTCTGGCCCGGGCCGGTTTGATCGAACATGGCTTGACCTGCTCGCCTTGAGGCACTCCCCGGATGACCGGCCCCATTGAAGAGCATTCACAGCTCGAGAAAATCGAACCTGTCCGGCTCGCTTGGCTCGAGGTCGGAAACCGCAAACAGCCAGATTGAAAGGCCGTCAAACGCGCTCACAAACTCCCCCGATGCATCGACCGACAGCGACCGATGTGTTCCCGAAAGGTCAGCCTTCCATAGGAGCTCGCCGCCGAGCCTCAGGCAGATCAGCGCCTTCTGCTGTCGGAACACCTCGATAAACTCCCTCTTTTGATTTCTGGCCACGACGGAGCTCTTGCTGGCAAGTGTCTTCCTCCACGCTATCTCTCCGTCGTTTCCTATCATAAACGCTGACTGCGAGGTCGTTGTACAGAAAAGACCATCCTCAAAAGGCCGCAACCTGGCCACCGGCTCGCCGATATTGGCAGCCCACAACCTCTGACCAGCGAGATCAAACGCCGTGACAGCGCCACGAGAATCACCAACATAAACGGACTGATCGTCGGTCCCAAGGCGCGCGCCCGGACTGAACTCAACGCAGAAGACAGCCCTTCCCTTGAAATCAACGACCACCGCCCGACGCGCCTCAACCACGACCATGTCCTCGCCGGATGGGGAGATGAGGAAGTAGCGAGCGTCCGAGGATTTCGTCCAGGTCCTGATCAGCTCGCCATGACTGTCAAAAACGTAGATGTTTCCGGCGACATCCATCGTTGCGAAGTGGTTTCCGAGCGCGTTGATCGCCAGCATCGCTGTCCCGATACGCCTATGCCACTTAAGCTGATCGTGGGCGAAGGCGTAGAGCTGGTCTTCAGTGGTCGCAGCAAAGCAGTATGACCGCGAGGCAAGCTGGAGGGAGAAAATCGTTGTGCCGAGGGACGCTACCTGGCTTCTCTGTCCTTTCCAGTCGATAGAGAGAATCTGGCCCTCGGACGTAGCACAGAGGGTGTGCTTGCCGCCAGGGAGCACCCTGACCTGTGCACCTCGGCGGCTGGTTGCTTGCCGGAAGAGCTTAAAAACGTAAAGCGGCCGCTTCTCGGAAGTTTCGGCCCCGTTATGGGAATGCTCAAGGAACCAGAAGCGCGAGCTGTCGCCAGAGATAAGCTCGTAGCAGCGAACAGACCCCAAACTATCTGCGATCGCGATCAGGCGGCTGCCAGCGTCGATTGCCCAGCTGCTGGGCCGGCATGACAGCTCGAATCTGACCTGCGTGCCACCATCTCGGCCAAGCAGGTATAGCTCGCCGTCGATTGTGCCCAAGGCTACTACCTTGCACTCATCAACACATGCGGCAAATCTCACCGGGCGCCTTGGCTTGAAGGCACGAACGTCCTGGCCCCGGCTGTCGAACAGGTAAGCTCCCATTCCGTAAGCCGGCAGTATTATCCACTGGCCGCACGAGCTGAATCGCCCCACGCCGCATAAGGTCCCTAACCTTCGCAGCCACAGCGCCTCGAGCCCGTCATCAACCACACCAATGAACGCGTTGAAATTGCCGACCAAGACGGAACTTTCGTCCGCCGAAACCTGTATGAACTCAATGGGAGCGCCAATCTCCAGCGAGCTGACTTGCCTCCCATCTCGGTTGAAAACGCAGACGGCCTGGGAGGGCCCGCCAACGATGACGGCGCCGTCGGAAATGCGGATGTCGGATGCTGAGATGACATTAGAATGCCCTATCTCCCATAGTGTCTCTCCCGCTGAGTCCAGAAGAAAAGAGGTGTTGTTGAACAGCGATACGAAGAGATATGCGCCATCCCGGGAGAGCCTGAAGGTGCGGATTCTATCCTCAAACCGCTTGGTGAAGACAAGCTTGCCCTCAGGAGCAATGCAGCAAAGCGTCCGATCGCCATCAGCAGCTGCAACATGCCCAGTAACCGCGACGCTCAAAGCGTTCAGGAGGATGGCAGACGAATAGACCCATCTCTCTTGAAGTGTCAGCGAAGGGACACCATCACACGTGGGCATTTCCGAGGCAAGACCCTCTTCTCTGCCCCTCACACGTCTCAACGGTCTCTCCCAGAAAGCAGCGATTCGATAATCACCTGGGCTCCTGATGGATCATCGAAACCGTCATCTATCAAGAATAGATCAAACCCGATCACCGCGAGCTGCGGATCGACCTCGGCCAAACAGAATCAAGCCCGGTCAGTGAATCGTCAGATATGGCCAAGTATCGCTTCTCTGACCGTGCCTGTCGGACGCGACAAGCTCGAGTAGGAGACGACCCGCAGCAAGGCCGCCTACGCCCGAGTAGAACGTGTAAGTCCCGTCATCGGCCACGTCATCGCCCTGCTGCCCATTGTCCCACAGATAAACTCCAAGCGGCGTCTGCCCCTCCAGGAATAGCTCAACCCGGTCGATGTCTGACCACGATGACCCGCTCGAGTCCCTGACCACGGCGGTTATCCTGACAATCCCTCCCTGCGTCGTAACCGACGTGCCGCTAAGGCTTGCCATTTGTATCGTTGGCCGGTTATCTGCCGCGAACAAGCAAGGGCGCAAGTGCTTAGCGCCCCCGGCCAGGCACATCCGGGAGGACCTGGCTCCGTTCACAATCAGATACGGCCACATGCCGCTCTGCTGCCCTGAAGAATCGGTCGCCACTACCCCCACTAGATACTGGCCTGAGGCGAACATCTCCGGATAGATATAGATCGAATAACTGAATACGCCGTTACCCGCCGTCAGGTCCCCGTCAAGCCCGTCGTCGTGCATCAGAATGCCGGTCGGCGCACCCTCGAAGTAGAGCTCCACGCTCGCAATATCGTCTTTGCCATCCGGAGTCGCGACCTCGGCAGTTATCGTCAAGTTGCCACCATCCACCTGCGAGATGTAGCTGTTGTTGAACGAGACGGCCTCGATGGCCGGCGGCAGGTCGGCCGACGCTCCGGTCAAGGCGGCATGGACGTCAATAAGCCCCGCCCCTGTCTTGATGTCATCGCCAACCTGTTTTGCGCTTTGCCTCAACCGCTGGACGATCTCGGAGGCGGTCTCATCCGGGAAATGCGACCGCAACAGGGCGCAGGCACCGGCCGCGAAGCCCGCAGCGCAGGCGGTTCCGTGGAAGTAGTCATAGCCGAGAGCATAACCGTCCGTCGATAGGCTACACTGGTAAGTTGGAAGCGTCGTGAGAATGCCATCCCCGTCCCCGGGGCCGCCTGCACCGCCCGGGGCCACAACGTCAACCTTTCTCCCCTCCTCGTTGTCCCCTATGCTCGAGTAGGATGCAAGCTGTCCGCTCCTGTCAGTCGCTCCGACAGCCAAGACGCCGTTGAAACTCGCGGGGTAGCCGGACACGCCGCCAGAATCGCCCGTCCCCGAGACCACTACGACGTCGTGGACGGCCGCATAGTTGACGGCGTCCTCAAGCTGTGCGGATTTGGCATCAAAGCCGACTGGAATCAAAACGACTTTAGCGCCCATGTCCACCGCATATCGAACCGCCTCCCACATCGCTTGTCTGGACCCATCGAACTTGAGGGGCATGACCGAGGCGCCCCAAGAAAGGCCCGCGACGTTGAGTGGGCTGCCGTTTTGGTCCGTGAATAGAGACGGACTGTTGTTGGCGCTGCCGGCCACTATGCCCGCCACAGCCGTGCCCACGCCATCCTCGTCAAACACGCCACTGCCTCCCTTGCCGTCCTTCGTGAACGACCAGCCAAACACGTCATCTACGTAGCCATTATCGTCGTTATCAATCGCGTCGGCGTCGGTCTCGCCGGAATTGGTCCAAAGGTTATCCCTAAGGTCCGGGTGATTCAGGTCAATCCCCGTGCTCACTATTGCGACGATGACTGACGAGCTGTCGCCGCGTTCGACTCGCCACCCAGCGGGAGCGTTGACATCCGCCGCGCGCATCGGGTCGAAAAGTGCCCATTGCTCATCAAAGCTGCTGTCACAGGGCATGACCATCCCGTCTTCCGGGACCAGATCGCACTCAAAGATGTTCATAGTCCCGGCCGAAACAGCGAAGGTATCGAACGTGTAGCCGACGAACCCCGGCTTGCTCACTGCAAGACCAACGTGCTCGCCAACCGAAACCGTCCTGAAACGGACACGCCCCAGATGGTCGCTCTCCAGCGAGGTCTTCACGCCCGATGCGTCAGTTATGGTTACGGCCGCATTTGGCAGCGGGCAGCCCTCGGCGTTCTCGGAACCATTGCTAATCTGAACCGCGACTGTTCCGCTCTCGCCCGCCCGGCCAACATCGATGCGGAGCAACATCTTTGATCCGTAATCCACTGCCCACAGGTAAAGGCCGTCGAACGCCAGCTCATACAGCTCGGAGTTGGGCGCCACGAAGCCAGGGTCGATCGCCCCGTCGCTCTTGCGAATGAAAACTATGCTATCGCTCTGACCACACGTTGCCGAAACGAACAGGTCCTTGCCGGCCGCAGCCACCCCGAAGCCCTGAACCAGCTCAGTCAGGCCCACTTGTGACGGCAAATCCGCCCTTGAGTGCTCTGTCCCATCAAGACCATACCAAATGAGCGTCCCGCCGCCCGAGCTAGATTTGAGGCAGACAAGATTCTCACCATCATAGGTCAGGCCGATCATCCGGCCATCGACATGAAATGACGAGACAAGGCTCCCATCGGCTGGGTCTATGCACAAGAGCCTCGGCACTGACCCCGAATCAATGATCCACACATCGCCGGCGACCCATGCACAGCCCCGGGGCTGCACCTCATTTATAGTATTTTCCACATAGTCGATCATGAACGAGTCGCGGGTTGTGCCACCGATCGTGTCAAGGACATAGAGCATGGGCGAGACGATGTCGCCAATTACAACCACGCCAGAAGAGTAAAGAAGGCCGGACTCGTCCACGGCAAGGCCGCGAGGATTCAGCTCCTCTGGCGCCGAGAACTGGTATCCGACGTCCCCCAAGGCCGCCAGAGCCTGATTGCCGGCAAAGAACATGAAGGTCGAAACAGCGACTATCATCAGTATCACAAGATGTCTTCGCATAGGTTTGTTCTCCCTATGATTAGCGGGTTTCGATACTACAAAATAAAGCGTCCAGCCGGCTCTATTGGGCCACCGGGATGCCTCCTCTCATCGCTCTGAGGGCAAACTCTCGCCCAACACTCAGGCGTGCCAGGCGGCCCCCCGAGCTCTGCAAAATGGCGCAAATTAAAAAAGCCAATCCACCTAAATACGGGCCGATGATAGCAACATCCGAGCAACCTTTGCAAGCGCAGACGGGCCAAAGCGCCTCGTCGCCCCGATAAGAGATGAAGGCCGTAGCCAGAAGCGCCTCGCCGCTCTGGCCGCAAGGGCTGAAACACCATCTGAATACGATCGGTCTGCTGATTTTCTGGCGCTGATTTGGCTTTCAGCAAGCCGTTTCCTCTTCAGCATGTCATCAAGCCTCGACCCCGACGTGCAGTTCGCATCCAGGACCTCCACCACGCTTGCGCCGCCTTTGGTCACGAGCCTCATCGCGCCCGCAAGGTCCTCCTCTTCAGATTCTAGAAGCCCCGCCACGAAGCATACACAGGTCAGAATGCCAGCCCCTCGGAGCGTTCTTAACGTCCCTATGCAGGTCTCCCTATCGAGCTTAGGCCCGAAGGCAAGCTCGGACGCTGCCCTCTCAAACGCGACGGGCAGAACGATCGTTGCCATATCGCACCCGGCCTTTTGCAGCCTCTTCGCAAGCTGCGCCGAGATGCCGCACTCGCAAGTCCGAAAGCTGAAGCGTGCGGTCTTGAGGCCTGCACGAGACATCTCGTCCACGAGCTCCTCCCACCACAGGTCAGGTGGGGCGAGGTTGTCGCCGACTAGCTCGAAGCTATGCTGACCCATATCTAGAAGGCCGCGGCGCATCTCTCTTACCACCAAAGATGGCCTCTTCATCTGTGCAACGCCGCCCGAAAGCCGCGGAACGAGACAGTGCAGACAGCTGTGCTTGCAGCCCACCGAAACCAAGACCGGAAGCCTGGCCTCTTCGCCCAACGGCGCCTTGTATAGCGGCAGCTTCAACATCTCCCAGGGCGACATAAGCATCCTGTTTATCTTGAGCATCTCTCTCCCCGAGAACGAGCTGATACGAACCGATGCGCCAAGCCGCCCGGACTGGGCCAACCTCAACAGCGCATCCCGATTTTTCAAGCGACCGGGGCCGGCAAAGCCGAATGGGTCGCTAATTATCGCATCCAGGTCGGGACACTCCCAATGGATTCGGGCCTCCTCAAAGAGGAGGTCACGCCCACAGAGCACAACGGCAGAATCCGGCACAAGCGCCTTCGCCTCTCGAACTGCTGTCAGCTCCCTGTCAAGAGTGATAAGCGATGCGCCGAACACGATCAGACTCGGGCGATGTCTCACTATGTCCGAGCGCAACGCCCCCCACTCGAGCCCCTCCGCCTCGTAATCAACCACCTTGCACCTGAAGCCAGCAAGCGAGAGCTTAGCCGCCACAAGCAAAAGCTCCAGCGGAGGCGCAGCAGCGGGTGATATAAGCCGGCATCGCGCCCTCGGCCACCATGAGCGCAGAGCTCCATCGTCAGGAAGCCGCGCCAGAAGCGCCGTCTCAATACCTCGTGTATTGGCCACTTCCAAAAAACCTCGAGTGCAATGGGCTCACATACCTCAGCTAGTATTCACGAGAACCTATCATGCAATCGGCAAAGCCAAATGGGAAGAGCGCGATTTGCGATAGAGGGTCAGCGCGATTTGCACAGATTATTGGCTTGAGCGCGTCTGGCTTCGTGCCGCATTGGTCTGTTTTGTTGTTTCTCCCTCGCCCACGCCACACCCATGAACAGGTCTTCTCTACTCAACTTATGACCGTCAGCCGGTATCCTTCAGGCGTCGATAGATGTTACAGTTATGCGATTGGCGGTCTGAAATCGAGGAGCTAGCCTCGTTTTCGTGGCCGATGATTGCTAGGATGAAGAGCCTACAGGCATGTGGGATGCGGTTTTGAAGCAGTGCACGAGACCGGATATACAAATGAGTCGGGATTTACTAGCAGTTGTCGAGAAAGGTGAGACGTCGAAAGTCTTGAGATTGACAGACGACGCGAAGAAGGTGTGCCTAAGATGCGGCTCGTGCCTTGCCGTATGCCCCGTCTATAAGAAGAAACTCGTCGAGATGGTTGCGCCGAGAGGCAAGATGGCTCTGGCTGAGGCGCTCGCGAGCGGCGAGATCGACGCCGAGCACGACGTCGCGTCTTATCTCTCGCAGTGTCTTGTTTGCACGGCTTGTATGGACGAATGCCCTAACGACCTTGATTTCGACGCGAGGATGATCGCCGGGCGGTCAGCGCTCAGAAGAAAGAAAGCCAGCAATCTCCCCTTCTTCATGGCCTTTCGGACAGTCCTCCAGACAAGATCGCTAATGAACCTCGGCGCATTCTTGGCGCGAGTGCTTCGTCGCCTGTTCTTCTTCAAAGTCCCCAGCGAATCCGGGATGCACCTCAGGTTCCCAATCATGGTCCCAAGAGACCGTCTCCTTCCAAAGATAGCGCCGCGTCCGTTCCTCAGCTCTGCCGCAGCCAGGAGCCGATCTACTCCGGAAGATGCCCCGCAAACCCGGTCAGTTGCTTACTTCGTCGGATGCATGGCCAACTACTCCTGCCCCGAGGTCCCCCTCCAGCTGCTCCGACTGGCCTCAAAGGATGTCTCGCTCTTCGTCCCCCTCAAACAGAAGTGCTGCGGCATGCCAGCAATCATATCGGGCGACCTCGTCTCTGCAAGGAGGCTTGCCAAGCACAACATAAAGGTGTTGCTTCAGACAGGCGCAGAAGTGATAGTTACCACCTGCGGCTCCTGTGGATCGGCGATCAAGCATTACTACCCAATCCTGTTTAGAGATGATCCCCGGATGCTCGCCTCGGCACAGACCGTCGCCGGCCGCATAATCGACGTCTCGGAGCTGCTCGTTGACGTGCTCGGCCGGACGAAGTTCTCGGTCAACAAAGACCTGCTTGAACGACTGGGACTCGACCCCGCCAAACCTGTCAAAGTTACCTACCACGAGGCATGCCACCTCGGCAGGCGAATGAACATCGTCGCACAGCCAAAAACGATCCTAAACAACACCGCCGGCGTCCAGTTCGTCCCGATGCAGGACGCGAACGTGTGCTGCGGCTGTGGAGGGCTGTTCAGCGTTCATCACTATGACATCTCAAGCGAGATTGCCACGGACAAGGCCAAGAACATCCTTGCGACTGGCGCCGACATTGTAGCAACCGGCTGCCCCGCCTGTGTTATGCAGATAGCGGACGGACTCGCCCATATCGGCCGCAATATCCCTGTCGTCCACACGATCGAGCTTATTTCAACGAAGTGATCCCAATGGCTCGCGGCCATGAGCCAGGCCCTTCAAGCCTGACCTTAGACGATTCGCGACATCACGCTGGTCTGCTGATATGCGATTTGCTTACGTTTTGTCCCAAATGGCACAATCGGCCTAGAATCGCTGTCCTAAATGGGACAAATAAAGAAACAGGATCGATTGGCGCAATATCACGATATTGACCAGATATAAGCGAAATAAGTCCCGATATCCAAACACATACCAATTCTGCCCGACTTGGGGCAGAAAACCGCGATGCGTGCCCAATTCACCCCTTGAATAGGCAATCTGAAGAATCGGCTGACTACTGTGGCACAGAATCTGCTTTGAAATAATTAGACATCTCGTAAGGAATTGGTAAGAAGCAATAACAGGGAGGTGTGTAGATAAAGTTCGCCCCGATGAGCCCCATGTGGTTCAGTTTTAAGCCCTCGGCAGGCTAGCATGAGTCCTGCCCGACCCTATCCACCTGCGAGGGCAAAACTAGGTGTGGGGGATCGTTGCCCTAACGACCCCCGCACCTTATCTCGCCTCTCTGAAACAGTTATGTCTCAAGCTCCCTAATCCAACAATGCTGGTCTCTCTGCTTGGAGCCATTGCTTTGGGGAGAGGAAGACCAGCACCTCGTGAGGTCCTCTGGAGAGTCGCTTGATAAGGTGTGAGCGCGAGGTCACGTCGTCTATTATCCTCTTCGGTGTTTCATTCGTCAGGGCAAAAATGCCCATTCTCGCCGAAATACGTTCATCGACGATAAGCCAGCAGCCATGCAGAAGAGCGTCGAATGGGAAGTCTGGAACCGAGATAAGCCTGGGAAGATTAGTCATATGAACCCTCATATCTCGCACTTGTAGGCCACACAGGTATTCACGGAGGTCACTCGTCAGCCTCGACTGTTGGATTGCCATGCGCGCCTCAGCCACGCCGATTCGGAGATTGAGCGAGACAATACTATAGGCCGCGTAGCCAAGCAGCAGTACGCACAATAGTGCACCTGCGATACGCAACCGTCGTGCAAGTCTAGCTCTTAAGCCAAGGGTCTGTTCATGCAAGCCGCCGGCGATGCCTTTTGGCCTTTCGGCTCTCGACTTATGAGCTCGGACAATGGACCTACCTATCCTCGAGGCGAGCCTCGTCTGCCTCGCAACGCCAATACCCAAAAACAACGCCAAGCCCACGAATGATTCATCCGATTGGTGGATGTTCGTGTCGAGAACGGAGAGAGGGGGAATAAATAGAAGTGCGACCCAGACAAGCAAGCACCTCGCTTTAGCGGGCGCATTGATGAAGCAATACGCCAAGACGACAAGACATACGGCCAGTTTCGCCCGTTGCGTCGTGACTGTGTATCCGACAAAGGCATCTATGAGAAAAAACGCGACGACACATAAAAGGAGATAAACGTGCCGATTTCTGCTGCCCCAAGCCAGCGCGGCCAAGACAATGAGCGAGGCAGGCAGGTAGAATAGGAACTGATCACACAGAAAAAACTCCAGGTCCCCTGCAATCGGCATCAAATCAAACCTTGGGACGTGAAGTGGGAAACCCGGCTCGATCAGGTTTCTGATAACGAAGAATATCCCAATACCTGTAACAAACAGACCCGCAGCGAGCTTGATAACTCGCCTCTTGGGCACCAGAAGAGGTAGCAGAAGGGGGATCAAGAATGATGCTTCTTTCGACAGGAATGCGCCGATCAAGAGCGCAATCCCCAGCCAAGGAAGACTTTTGGGTGCGTGACGCGTTGACAAAGACTTCGCCCATCGCGCAATGTAGAACATCCCCGAGGCAACAAAGAACAGTTCCATCTGTAGGGAGGATGAGGACCGCAGCCAGGAGAGGCTGTAGATGGGGAAGTAAAAGAGCACCAGCAGCCCGGCTACAACACCAGCAATCCGTCCACCGAGAAGGTTTCCAAGCCGATAGACAAAGAATACCATCGTCGCAAAGATAAACATGATGCCGAGCTCGTATGGCGTGGGGAACGGTCCGAAAAGCGTGAACAAGATTACCCAGAACATCGAGGGAAGAGGTCGGTAATAAATCCAAGGGTTAAACGTCCAGAAAGGCGTGAAAAAGGTCTTGAGGCTGGACGCGTATTCCTGCGCTAGTCGCAAGTAGATATAGTCGTCGAACGAGAAATAGGTGAATAACCCAACCGAGGCAACAAGAAAAGCAATAAGGAATATGCAGAGCCCGGTTATGTCAAAATGTCGCAAGGAACAGATGACCTCATCCTTGTTCTCAGGAGCTGAACACCAGAGGAGAGGGGCTAAACTCTCAGCCTAAGACTGAACAGCTTTCTCGGAGGCAGAAGTGAATGCTAAAGTGAGGGTTTTGTCAAGTCAGAGCCGGTAAGCCATGCTCGCTAGAACAAGTAGGGCCGAGAAAACAGTGGCAAGAGGTATCGCGCGATGAACGCGAGTTTAGCTTGCCCGTCTGGCCAAGTGTCCAGACTCGACAGGCCGCGAAACCCATGAGAGGTAGGGATTCGACGCCTCTTCCTTCAGGCCAACGTCGAACTCATCCCGGGTTATCGGAACCACGGACTTGACAACGGTCAAGTTCTTCTTCTTGGCCCGCGGCAGGCCTGAAGCGGAAAACAGCGCGTGAGAAACACTTCTGGCATGCCAATACCTGACAGTCTCTACGCTCTTGCCAGCACCTACGTGCCCACATTCGACAACTACTTTGAAGTACATTTTCTTGCCACCTCCTTGACAGGTGTTTCCGCTTCGTTATAGAAAATCAGCACATCCCGTGCCAAACAGCCCAACTATTTAGCTTATCGGCGATTATTAGCCTAGCTTCGATCAGAAGCGGTTCTTGCACCCTCAGAAAATGGCCTTGACTCTCCCCCTTGCAGGAATTGGTCATATTACGATTATTATATCATGAGCGCCCCTAATGGATAGTTATATCTATGTTTCGCTAACTGTCCCATTTGGGACAGCGCTTTACCACCAATTGTCCCATTTGGGACAGTTTTCCCCGGCTGCAAAACCAGGACTCCCTTGCGAAAGTTGCAATATGCAACGTACACCCCGAAACGCGAACTGCCCAAGTAGAGCCTGCAATCTGGAACTACCTATAACTACGAACTACTTGGCGAGGTCGCGCTCAGAGAAGCTGATCTTTGTTGCTGGGCCTGTTGCTCCGCCTGGGTGTATGCAGCTCATGGGCGCCACTGATGCAGGGCGATTAGGGCCCTGTTCCCCCGTGTGGGGTCATCCTGCTCCGGTCTGTGGTGGGGGAAAAGCAGGCTTTAGGATGAATATCTCAACGGTGGGTCCAAAGAACGTGTCCGGGCCAACCTCAGGAGCCGCAAAGCCGCTATTAGGGAACCACCTAGCATCCGGCGGCCAGCCGCTGATAGTGTCAACCAAAACGCAGTAGTGCCGGATGAGGCCTAACATGCGGTCTGGCCAGTCGAGCCCGGAATACCGGCCAACCCCCCAGCGTTCGATCGTGAAGAAAACAGCTCCCTGTTCTAAGAACCACGCGGGGTCCGGCAGATTCTCCTGATTCTTCAGGCGCTCAAGAAACACCTCGCCGATCGAAAGGTCTCTCGCCCCCACGGTTCTGGGCGTCCAAAGCGAGTGCAGCGAGGCAACCCGGTAGCCTACGCCGCCGACCGGCTCCCCGTTTCGGATGAACCATTCTTGAACCCTCGCGAGAGAACAGGCCCGCGTCATCACATAGTCATTTAAGAGCGTGGCCCGGGCTGGGAGCAGAATGGCAAGCCCGGTCACGAGTGCGATCACTTTCGGCCGGAGGCTCTTAGTGCGGACAGATTCTGCCACCCGGGCGATGCCAACCCCGGCGAGGATGGCAACGGATGGGGTTAGCGGGAGCACATTCCTTGGGAACGCGGCCCTTGCGGAGGCAAAGAGCGCGAGATGAGGCACAACGAAGGCCAACGAGACCAGCAGATAGCGCCTTCCCAGCCGAGATGACGCGCAGGTTATGATGCCGAGGATGGCGAGCCCGGCCGCCACGTAGCCAACGTCGCCGAGAGCCGCACGAACGTGGAACATGACCCCGCGCGGGTTCTCGCAGCTCACGCCTGGGACTCCGAGGTTGCCCGCCTGGAAGTAGTGCATGGCTTCGGCTCGGACATGATCGACGAGGACGGGCAAGTCGATGATGCCGCCAATGTTGATAACTGCGAAGATAGCGAATCCGACTGCTGCTACCTGCGTTGCGCGGCCCATCCGATTGCCCTTTGGTCCAACGAGCACGGCGGAGACAATCGCTGGGATAATGACGAGGAAAGCGGTGTATTTGAACGACGCCGCGAAGGCCGCGAAAGCCGCTGCCCAGAAGCTTGAGCGAGGGCTTCGGCGAGAGAGACTCAGGAACGAGAACAGCAGGGCGAGTTGGACGAATAGGGTCAGCGAAACGTCTGGGGTGGCATAGTGGCTGTGCAGGACACTGATGAAGCCGAAAGTGGCGACCAGGCCCGCGGGTATGCCAGCGCCTCGTCGGACGTCCCTCGCGGTCTTTGCCACCACTAGAACGGTGAGCGCCCCTGCCAGGGCACTGGCGAACCTAGCGTACGGGAGGTAATCGGGAAGCCTCAGGTCAGTGAGCCGTCCCAACAGGCCATAGTGCTTGCCCACGGTGAAAGCCACCACCGCCGAGACATAGTGGCTGAACACAGCTAGCGCCGGATAGTAGTAGAATGTGGGGCAAGGCTCCCCCGAGAACAGCGCTTTTAGAACCGCCAGCCCAACGTTGCGCTCGTCATGGTGGATAACCGCGGGGAGAGCCCAGTTTATGCCAACCAGCCGAATGGCAAAGGCTACCGCAAACACGACTGCTAGACCCACAATGGGCTGGATGCTGTGCGGACGATGCGGACCTTCAAGAGCATCCGCATCGCGGTGGACGGGGTCAGGCATGCCCATTTGTCGCCGGACTCCGCCCGCTAGATTTGCTCCGGCCCAGTAAGGCCCTCTTTAAGTCGGCCATCATTCTCTCGACCAGGGCATCCCAGGACGAGGCGCGAGCCATCTGATAGCCTCGCTCAACTGCGTCCGCATCTGGCCTGCTGAGTAGATTCTCGACCGCGGCGATGAACTCATGCGGCGTCGAGGCTATCTTCACGACCCCAGAGTAGAACTTCACGACGTCCGGAATGGGTGTGGATACAACCGGAGTTCGGGATGCAAGATACTCCAGCACTTTGGTCGGGTGTATGTGCATCGTGAGCTCATTAAGAACGAACGGGAGCACTGCGACGTCAAACTGGGCAAGATAGGCTGGTAGCTCCGCGTAGGGGACGAGGCCGGGCATGACGATGTTGGGTTGGGACTGGACGAGCTCATTTTGAGACTTCGTCCCAAACCTGGGGCCTACCAGCAGGATCGTCCAGTCAGGATGCCTCATCGCTGCGGCAAGGAGCATGTCGAAGTCGAGCCGGTCGTCCACAGCGCCAAAGTAGCCAATCAGTGGGCCATTGACGCTTGAAAAGGCAGCTGGAACAGGCAGTTTCTGGGCCGCGGCGGCGCTGAAGTGCTCAAACTCGACGCCGCACGGCAGATACTTTATCTCCGGCGCAAGCTCCCTCTTTCGCTCGGCAAGCGTGTTAGTTCCGGCAAACACGACATCGGCGTCCCGCAAGAGTCTAGTCTCAAGCTCTTTCATGTCGCGCCTGGCAAAGCTGAAGGCCGAGTGCTCGTCCATGATGTCGTAAACCACGGCGGAATGCTCAAGCGAGTCCAGAAGATGGGCGAAACGAGGCGCGTAGAACCAAAGTGTGGGCGCGGCAGAAAAACCCATCGCACGGAGGCGATGGGCGATCGCCGACCTAGCGGTTCCGAGATTCGCTTTATACACCGCTGGGATTGCTCGCCCGAACGGGAGCAGAAGCGGCGACACGAGCCGAATCGATGATGCGCTTTCGGGCTCAACCTGCTGGGAGTTCTCTTTCCGCCTTGCGAGGTCAGAGGCGTATCTCGGCCAAAAATAGAGAATGGGATATGATTTGGCGAGGCGCACAGCTATCTGCTGCGGCCTCTGCCAGAGGCCAGTGAAAGGATGCGTGGAGATGAATACGATGGCCGTTCTGGATTCGGCGGTCCCCTTCAACGCACAGCGGCGGCGGCAGAGCAATCTTACCCATGCTGCGTAGGCCAAGGCAGCGAGCGAGAAAACGAGGAGGCGGAGTAAGAACCAGGCCTTTGCGGCGATCGATTTCATGGCAGGATGATCTTGGCACGCCGGACTTGCTCAGGCAAGCAAATATGACTATTCCAATAATCAGATTGGAGCGGGGAACGTTGCGGCTGCCTCGCGGATAGAGGGCAAAAGCTCCTGCCCGAAGGGCAGACCATGGGTAGCCGCAGGCGTAGCCTGACGGTGCAGAGCGAGGAGGCAACAGTTCTAGAATGCTTCTTTCAACGTGCTTGCCTTGACCGTAGGCATGTGTCAGGAGGCGCCGGGGGACAGCACGTCAAGGAGTGCTCCACCCTGCGGGAATCGAGCTGTCGATCCGGCGAAGCGCTTCCTTCTCACTAGGTAGAATGACGAGGTGCTTTTTGAGGCCATAAACACTGAGAACTTCAGCGGCCTCGTGCTGAGGGAGCGTCAGAATGAGCTGCCCGTCGCAAAGGGCGACGTCATGGCGAATTGTCTCGAGCAGCATCAAGCCATCTGGCGTCATGTTGGTGATGCCCGAGAGGTTTAAGACTACACTCCTAAATCCTGTGTCTATCGCCTCTTGCACCTTACTATGAAGTTGGGTGGCCCCTCTTTCATCGAGTGCTCCTGTGGCGCGCAACACTGCCGCTGGACCTTCAGCACAAAGCTCCACCACCATACTCATTACTTGTGTCGTACCTCCTGAATCTATCATCGGATATAGTTCGCTTTGTTTTTAGCGGTTTGACGATCGGTTGGTTGGTATGTAACCTCTTGTCGGACGCTCAAAGGCGACGTCACGATAATGTTTTCGGATCGGAGGTGACAGGATTTGGAAGCCAAGCCAAAACAAATGCAGTTCAAGGTAAGAATTGACGATGAGGCCTCCAGAGGCAAATACGCCAACTTCGTCAATGTGTGGCACAGCAACTACGAGTTCGTGATCGACCTTGGCCAGGTAATGCCGGGCCGCAACGAGATCAGGGTATTCGACAGGATCATCACGAACCCACTGCGGGCGAAGCTGTTCTGGAAGGCACTGGAGATGAACATCCAAAAGTATGAGGAGACTTTCGGCACTATCGACATCGAGCGACACCCCTTGCCGGAGGGCCAGGACATCAAGATGCACTAGGGCTGATACGGTATTGCGAGTGTTCGGTAATTGGCAGCGTGGGTCTCAGTTGTTTGGGTGTAGGTTTGGAGATATGCATTTAGCAAGATACAGAGGGTTATTGTGGTGTTTTTAACGGCTTCTGTCCGGCGTGAGGGGGCGGACCGCTATTGAGTTTGATTAAGGACTGTGTTGTATGATCTCTGAACCTCAGCCGTCTGTTGTCTTGGGGGACGGTGTGCGTTTCCCGTTCTCGCGAGGTGTCTTGACGAAATCCCTGACCGCTTCAGGGCTCCCGCTGGAGGAGGCGTATAGCTTTGCTTGCGACATTCAAAAGGAGGTGGCAGGCCGCGAAGGTGCGCAGTGCATGAAAGAGGAGCTGATCGCCATGGTGCTTTTGCGGCTCCGAGAGAGTTTTGGGGAGGAGATTGCAAAGGAGTATTCACGGCTGCGAGGCGGTTCTCGTCATCTAGTGGTAGAGGGCACTGGGACGTCGATGCCGTTTTCCAAGGGTCTCTTGACATTCTCGATACAGGCATCTGGTGTAGCGGCTGAGACGGCTTTTGAGATAGCAAGGCTCGTGGAGTCTGGCTTTAAGGCAGAGAGAAAGACGCTCGTGACCCGAGATAAGATCAGGGAGAGAACAGCGCACTTCCTCTCGACTACTTCGGGCGAGAAGTTTGCGCGCTACTACTTGATGTGGCGCCACCTCAAGGACGAGGCGACTCCGGTCATCGTGCTCATCGGCGGCGGGACTGGGACAGGCAAATCGACAATGGCGGGGGAGCTGGGTCGCTTCCTGGGGTTTAGGCGGGCGAGCTCGACGGACTCGATACGGCACATAATGGGGACGCTTTTCTCCGACCAGTTCGTGCCCTCAATACATGAGTCATCCTACACGGCCTACAAGTCGCTCTCTACGCCGCTTCCGGCCTCAGTCGATCCGGTAGTATTTGCCTTTCAGGAGCAAGCTGTTAAGATATGCGTCGGCGTGCGTGCCATGATCGAACGGGCAGTCCGGGAGGGCGTGAGCACGGTCATCGACGGCGTCCACCTCGTTCCGGGCTGCCTGAAGATCGGTCAATTCGACCGCTCAGCCATCGTTAGTTGGATAATGTGCAAGGTCTCGGACGAGGCCTCTCACAGAGCTAGGTTCTCCTCGCGGGAGGCCGGGGCCAAAAACAGGCTTGCGCGGCGTTATCTGGAGAACTTTGATTCAATCCGCAGGATACAGAATTACGTCCTCTCGCTGGCGGAGAAAAACGGGATAAGAACAGTGGAAAATGATAACTTCGACAAGGCGGTCAAAGAGGCAATTGCGGTTGTCAGCGATGACGTCATGAGACAATGCGGTTTTGAGGCCAAGAGGTAGTAGCTGGTGCGGATAGCGTTTCTTGTTCAGCGGTTTGGTTTGGATGTAAACGGGGGAGCGGAGCTTCATTGCAGGCTCCTCGCCGAACACCTCGCATCGGACTTTGAGGTGGAGGTCTTATCTTCCTGCGCGCTCGATTACGTCTCCTGGCGAGACCACTACACGCCGGGCGAGGAGAGGATCAACGGCGTGCTGGTCCGCCGCTTCAGGAGCAAGCAACTTCGCGACGAGCGAAGGTTCGGGCTGATCTCGCAGGAGGTTTTCAGTGGCCCGGCCTCGATGGAGAAACAACGCCTCTGGCTGCGCGAGCAGGGCCCATTCACTTCAGACCTAATCGACTTTCTGCAAAAAAACATCGACAGCTATGACATCTTAATCCCCTTTAGTTTCCGTTACTACCACTCCTTTGAATGTGTGAGGCTCTTCGGCGACAAGTCGATCCTTGTCCCCACGGCAGAGCCCGACCCGGCGGTCGAGCTGCCCATCTTCCACAGCACGTTCCAAGACCCCAGTGTGATACTCTACAACTCGCCCGAGAGCAGAGCCCTTATCCAGAACGCTCATCACAACTACTCTGTGCCCAATATCATAACGGGCGTCGGCATAGAGGAGAAGAAAGCCGGCGACATTAACGAGACGCTCGCCAGGTATTCGCTTGCGTCCCAGCCATATATTATCTACATCGGGCGAATCGACAAGAACAAGGGGTGCGAGCAGCTGTTTGACTACTTCATTGATTACATAGCGGCGGACAACGCGCCAAAGCCGCATCTTGTGTTGTTGGGTAACAACGTTATCGACGTGCCGGACCACCCGATGATCAGACATCTGGGCTTCGTCTCTCTCGAGGACAAGCTTGCCCTCCTGAAAGGCGCAAAACTGCTTGTTATGCCGTCCTTTCTGGAAAGTCTCTCGATGGTCCTGCTCGAGGCGTGGGCCAACAGGAAAGCTGTATTGGTCAACGGCCAATCGGACGTTCTGAGGGGACAATGCATCCGCAGCAACGGGGGTCTTTACTACCGCTCGAAGGGCGAATTCATAATCGCCTTAAGGGAGCTTCTGACGAACGACTTCCTTCGCTCACGTCTCGGCAGCCTCGGCAACAGATACTTCCGTATCAACTACAACTGGGGCGTCATAAAACGGAAGTACGAGCAGGCCTTTGAGATCGCCGTTCGCGGCCGGAATAACAGGACGGCCCGTTCGGCCTAAGAAGACGCAGCAATGGCGCTAACAAAAGGCCTATCAGTCCCCACAGGTCGCGACGCTGGCGACTCAGAGCTTCATATGGGGGACAGGCTGCTCGACGACCTGTTTGTCCTCCTTGCAGAGGTTGATTCGGCAGACCTGCAGGTTCTAAAACGAGGCGGCATCGCCAAATCCGGCATAAATCGCATCCTCGCCGTCATCAACGGCTCACCTATCGCCCCCCCCTCTTTCCCGCGGCTCAAGCAAGACCGGTTGGTCAGGTTCGTGCTGCACCTGCTCTTCGAGCTGGAGCTGCTCGTCGTTCGGCCCCACGAGACCGTCGCTGGCCTTTCGGATGATTGTGAGAATTGGCTGTCGGCTCCGCTTGAGGCGCAACAACAGAGGCTTTTCACCGCGTATCTTGGCTCGTCGTGGGACGAGCTATACCAGATTCCGAGCCTCCGCGTCGATGTCTCTGGCCGCCGAAATCCGCCGAGGGAGTGCAGACGAGCTGTGCTTTCTGAACTGGCGAGGCTGCCCGAGGGCGAGTGGCAGGAGTTTGGGACGTTTTCCATGCAGATGTCCGAAACACTGCCCGGCTTCCTTCGTCCCCAATCCGACCCCTATAACTGGAGGATAACCATACTCGAGGCCGGCAAGGGCCATCGTTTTCACAGCGAGGCCGGCGAGAGAAGTTTCTGGTTTAATCTCGAGGGCCATCTCCTCGCCAACTACATTTATGACCCGCTGTATTGGCTCGGGGCTGTCAAGTTAAGGCTCTCAAAAAAACAGCAGCTCACGCACTTCGCCATCTCTGAGCTTGGCAAAAGGCTGCTTAATGAAGACCTCGGGAGCAAGCCCGGCAAGCCACAGGAGCATTTCGTCCTGCAACCAGACTTCGAGATAACAGCGAACAGGGAGTTTGACCGCTCGGCCCTGCTCTTCCTCAACCGGTTCTCCAATCGCGGCGAGACTGACGCTGTCTTCAAGTTCCAGCTCAGCAAACACTCCATTGCGAGAGCCCTTCAGCGTGGCATTGACGGCAAGTCAATCATCTCGTTTCTCAAGCGCCATTCACTCGCTGGGGTCCCTCAGAACGTTGAGTTCTCGATAAGGGAGTGGGCGGCGAGGTTTGGCAATATCAGGATAAAAGGCGCTGTTTTGCTCGATACAGCCGATGAGTTTCTGATGACCGAGATTCTTGGTCTGCACAAGATAGCGACTTGCATACAGAAGCAGATCGGGGAAAGAACCGCACTCATTGACGGCACGCAGGCAAATGCTCTTTACAAGCTGCTCAAGCGCGAGGGCTACTTGCCCGAGATCGACGAAGAACTTGTAGAATCGAGTCCCGAGCTTCAGACATACTCGCTCTCTCAGCAGCAGAGCACTGCTGTTTTCGCAAGCGCGCTTGCGCTGTCCCGGATTCTGAGGTCGGTCGAGCACGAGCTGCCGGCGCTCAAGAGGCTCTGTATTGATGAGGAGCTCCTGTCTGCGAAGCTTCCATTCCTAATGGAGCTGCAGGTCAGATTTCTTGCTGGCGAGCTTTCAGACCTTGTCATTCAACGAGAGCCAATATCTAGGAGACTGAGCGATGACAAGAAGGCCAAGCTCTCGAACAGACCTCGCAAGGGGATCATCGACACTCTGAACATGGCCATGACGCTTGCCAAGCCAGTTGTAGTAGAATATATCTCGCCGATCACGCAGGCTGTTCAGTACAAAAAAGTAACGGTCTCCGAGGTAATCCAGACGCAGAACGGGGGCTACATCAGGGCAATAGACCAAACAACAGGCGACGAGACAGTCATCTCGATCCTTGCGATCAGGAGCGCCTCGTCCCCTCAATAGCAACCGTTAAGCGATTTGGAGCTGCACAAGGCTTGCCCGCGGGCAGTGCGAGCCGTGCGGTTTTACAGCGCGTCTTTGTGCCACGGGGCTATGCTGTCGTACACACCACGCCAGTCCAGGGAGACGTCGATGCCCTATTCCAGACCCTCAAGTTCATCGTCCTGATCGACCCATGTGGGCATAGTCGAATCGTCCACAGGGCCGCCCCACGGGGGGGGCGCTTCGTTGGAGATGTTTTTGAAACAAGCATACTTGCTTTGAAAGAGCAATTTGACGGCGCCGATCGGGCCGTTCCGCTGCTTTGCCACGATTACGTCTATCTCCACCGCATCGGGCCTTTTATAGGTTTTGTCCTTTTGGTGGGCGGCCCGGGTCGGATCGTGAAGGAAGATCACCACATCCGCGTCCTGCTCGAGCGAGCCCGATTCACGCAGGTCCGCCAACTGGGGGATGGCGCTCTCCCGCCGCCGGGTTACCTCACGACTGAGCTGTGAGAACGCAACTACAGCCACACCCAGCTCCCGAGCCATCGACTTCAGCGATCTGGATATGGCCGTTACTTCCTGCTGACGATTGTCCGTTCGCCTGTGATAGTGCATCAACTGAATGTAGTCAATCATGACGATCCCGAGGTCAAACTCAGTCTTCAGCATCTTCGCTCTTGAGCGCATCTGAAGAGGGGACAAGGTTGCTGAATCGTCAATGAAAATCGGCAGCTTGCTGAGCTCCTCGCCAGCATGACGGAGCAGGTCTCGCTCAGAGAGAGAGAGCTTGGCGCTCCTGATCTTGGAGAGGGAGACACCGGCCAAGAAGGAGAGAAAGCGGTTCGTAACATCCTCCTTGGACATCTCGATACTGAAGATCAGGACCGGAACTCCCTCCTTTTTGGCCGCGTTGTAGGCAACGTTCAAACAAAGCGAGGTCTTCCCCACACTTGGCCTCGCCCCGACGATTATCTGATCACCCCGGTGCAGGCCAAGTACGAGCTTGTCCAACTGTCTAAAGCCGGTCGGCACGCCGGGGACCTTTTTCTCGCCAGTCGCGAGCTTCTCTATCATCTCGAGATTGTCCCTGACTTGTTCCGCCACGGGCACAATACTGGCCCGAGTGCGCGTCTGCGCGACATCTGAGAGCGCTCTCTCGGCCTCCTCTATGACCTGGATTGCGTCCTCAGCACCCTCGTAGCATTTGTCAACGACGCGACTGCAAGCGGATATCAGCGAGCGAAGAAGGAACTTGTCATGGACGATGTTCGCATAGTGCTTCACGTTGGTCACATAGGAGACATCCGCAACCAGACCCGAGATATAAGCCATCCCGCCAACCTTCTCCACCATTTGCCGCCTCGTTAGCTCCTCCCTCAGCGTAACGAGGTCAACAGGCAAATCTCGTTCATAAAGCTCGAGCATCGCCGAGAATATGTGTCTGTGGGCCGCAAAATCGAAGCTCCGCTCCGTTACTATCTCACCAACAACGGGTATCAGACTGTTGTCGATGATGAGCCCGCCTAGGACGAGCCGTTCGGCCTCTCGATCATGAGGCGGGACCCTTCCTTGAACCTCTGCCATAAGACCGCTCTGCTAGGACATGCTTAAGTAAGGTTGCCGGCGTTTTTAAGGTCGCCCCTTGATTTGTCGAGATTCCGGACCAACCGGAAGTCAACGCCAGAGCAATCAACATTCCTGAAAGTCGCGGAAAGGAAATCCGCTCCATCCAGCTTTGCACCTGTGAGATTGACATCCCTGAAATACGACGCCTTTAGACTGGCGCCCGATAGGTTCACCCGTGACATTTGGCTTGCGCGAATCTTGGCTACCTCCAACGTGGCTTTGCTCAAATCCGCCTCGGAGAGGTCAACATCCTTCAGATTGCTGGCAGAAAGCGTCGCCTCACAAAGCAGCGCTTTCACAAGCTTGGTCGAGATGATCTTGGCCTGCCTCAGGTTGGCGCCATCAAGGCGGGTCATCATCATCTCGCAGTGGACAATCTCCGCCCCCCCAAAATCAGCCCCCTTAAGGTTTGAATGATCAAACATCCCATTCTCTATGTGGCAAAGCGAGAAATCGGCTCCAATCGCCTGAACCCGCTCCAAAACCGGCTCAGTAAAATCGGAAAGCGTTAGGTCCGCCCCGTCGAGCAACGCCTCCCCCAGATCACAACTGACGAACTCGCAATCCTCCGCCCTAGTCTTTCTCAGATCGCAACGCTTGAAAATGGAACTCTTCACACGCGCTCGCGACAAGTCCGCCTTGCGGAGCACAGCGCCCGTGAAATCCGCCTTCTTCATGAAGGCCTCTTGCATGTTTGCCCGTGAAAGGTCCGCGCCCTCAAAATTGCAGTAGGAGAGGTCCGCATTTCTCAGAATCGCGCCCTGAAGATTGGCATTCGAGAAGTCTGTGCCTGAAAGGTCGCATTCATCCAAATCAACCTGAGAAAGGTCAGCCCCCTTGAAGCTTCTCCCTTCCTTGACACCTTGCTCAACCTGGGCACGAGTGAACGTGCTCATCCTCTGCACCTCCAATAGCCATCAACTAGGGAAATACCACACACAACTCATACAACACACTATCCCAAAACGCGGAACTTGAAAAGTGCCCATTCAGAATCTACAGCTTCTACGAAACGCACCCAAAAATCGCATCTGCAACTGAATGCCATTCCTGTAGCCCAAACGAGCCTAACCCAGCATACTCAATAGCGCACGGAGAATACATGCGATGCCGCAAGCCCCCTTGCACCAAGAACTTCTCCGGCCTCGAAAGCAATACAGATGTTGAGTGATCCGTGTATCAGCAACAACATCTAGAAGAGCTAACTGCCCAATCTGTCACCCCAAGAGACAGCAGGCCAAGAACATATCCAACCTATAACCTGCTTGGGCTGGAACGAAGCCTCAAAGAAACTCCGCACACCACGCCCGACGTCTTTATGCTACACCAATGCATTCCCTCACAACAATGAGAGCAATCCTGTGAGAGCCCTCGCACAAGAGAGCTATCCTAATCTCCCCGAAGAGCCATGCACGTCATCGTATGCGTAACGCCCTTTGTCTTTTGAACCTCCTGGACAACAAAATCCGCAAAGCTCTCAGAAGTCTCCGTCTCAGCCACGATCATCAGGTCATACATTCCAGCAACGAGGAAAACCGACGTAACCTCTGGACGCTTCTTCAGATAATTATAGACATTGAGCGCCTCGCCCGTTGCGACGTTGACCGCTATAAATCCCTTGTGCTTGTTCATTTATCATCACCTCCCTCCAAGTTCAGGTTATCGATTTGTAGTCTTCTGTCTGGTAGCAGAAAACACTTAGTCCTCAGGTATTCTCGTACAAGATCGAGATTATAGGATACGGCGAGTGAATGTCAACAGGGATAGCAGTCGAAGGAACAAGATTTGGCAAGCAAGTATCGCTTAACACAACAGGTGTCCAAATCGACTGATGTCTGCACAACTGTTGCGGCCCTTTCGCATGTGTTGACACAATCTACAATCTTTGTTTATGATGTGAAAAGACTACAATCCGTGTCGTTGGGAATCGAAAAATGAGGCGGGAGGTAACACCCATGGTCTATGAAGGTCTTGCTAATCTCAAGGATGGGCTGAGAAACATCATCGAAATAGAGGACGGCCTCAGAGTGTTTGACCCGGAGCGGCTCAGGGCCGAGCTGATTGACGAGCTTGCCAGCACCGCGGCGCTCGCAGAGAGTCAGGCCACGAGAGACGCTGCCAGATGGGTGATAATAGAGACCGCCAATCGGCTCGGTCTGTGGCTAGGCTCCGTTCAGGAACTTTATGAGGCGCGCGGCCGTGAGGAGTACTCGGGCGTAACCGTTCCCGCCGTCAACATTCGCAGCATGACCTATGATGTTGCGCGAGCTATATTCCGCGCCAGGAAGAAGCTCAAAGTTGGGGCGATGATTTTCGAGATAGCGAAGTCGGAGATGGGCTATACGCATCAGCGTCCGATGGAATACACGGCCGTTATCGCCGCTGCGGGCATCAAGGAGGGTTTCACGGGGCCACTGTTTGTGCAAGGCGACCACTTCCAGGTCAAAGCGAAGGCCTATCGAGCCCATCCAGAGCGAGAGGTTCAATTGATCAAGGACCTTATCGACGAGGCGATCGCTGGCGGCTTCTTCAATATCGATCTAGATACATCGACTCTCGTTGATCTGTCCAAAGAGACGGTTTTCGAGCAGCAGCGAGACAACTTCACTCTCGCCGCCGAGTTGTGTGCCTATGTTCGCAGCAAGGAGCCGGAGGGCGTAACGATCTCTCTTGGCGGGGAGATTGGCGAGGTAGGCGGCAAGAACAGCACTCCGGATGAGCTTTCCGCCTACATGGAGGGTTTTCAGGACGAGCTGGCCAAAAGAGGGAACGACCTTATAGGGATTAGTAAGATCGCGATCCAGACTGGGACAACGCACGGCGGAGTCCCGCTTCCCGATGGAAACGTCGCAGACGTGGCCCTTGATTTTGACACGCTGGAGAACCTCTCCACAATAGCAAGGGAGAGCTATGGCCTGGCGGGAGCGGTTCAACACGGCGCCTCGACGCTGCCGGACGAGCTGTTCCACAAGTTCCGGGAGGTGGAGGCGGCAGAGATTCACCTCGCGACAGGTTTTCAAAACGTTATCTACGACCATGCCGCATTCCCGAGCGAGTTGAGAAACAAGATATATGCATGGATACATGAGAAGCTGACGAACGAGCGGAAGGCCGACCAGACCGACGAGCAGTTCATCTACAAGACGCGTAAGAAAGGATTTGGGCCATTCAAGAAAGAAATATGGAGCATAGACAAGTCGGCGAGAGATGCGATTTGTGAGGAGCTGCAGGCACGCTTCGAGTTTCTGTTCGAGAAGCTGGGCGCTATGAATACTCAACAGCTCGCCTCGATCGAGGTCAGGAGAGTTGACGTGCCGCTCGCGAGACCTGAGAGCACATAGAGGAGCGAAACATGCCACTCACCAAAGAAGCAAAGACTCTACGCTCGTTTCTGTTCGAGCTGGGGATCGAGGGAACCCTCAGGGGATTGATATGTGAGCTCGCTGAGGCGTCCAAGTACATCAAGTATGCAATCGACACCAGCGCCTTGGGTCAGGCGGGCACCACAAATGTCTATGGCGAACAACAGTTGGCGCTTGACGTTCTGGCTGACGAGCTAATGAGCACGCGTATGAGCACCTGTGGGCTGGTTGTGAACATGGCTTCGGAGGAGCAGCAAAATATCTTCTCCGCGTATCTGAGCAAACCAGGCAAGTACTCAGTCTGCTTCGATCCACTCGACGGGTCCTCGCTCGTGGATGTCAACCTAGCTGTCGGAACAATTGTCTCCATATTCCCCGGCGAGGAGCTCGTCCGTCCGGGCTCCGACCAGATCGCCGCATTGTTCGTTCTCTACGGCCCGCGGACGACCATGGTGATCGGCCTGCCAGATGGCGTGCACGAGTTTACACTCAACCAGGTAGGTTCCTACATACTCACGCGGGAGAATGTGAGAATGAAAGAATCGGGCAAGATATATAGCCCTGGTGGCAGCGCGAGGAAGTGCTCGCTCAGCCATACAGCCTTCATCGATGCACTATTGGATAAGGGCTACAAGCTCCGTTACAGCGGTGGAATGGTCCCAGACGTCAATCATGTGCTCATGAAGGGCGGCGGCCTGTTCACGTATCCGGGGCTGGATGGCGCTCCAAAGGGCAAATTGCGACTCATGTTCGAGGCCAATCCCATGGCGTTCATTATCGAGGCGGCGGGGGGCGCAGCCAGCAATGGCCAGAAGCGGATACTCGATGTCGAGCCGGAGAGCATCCAGGATAGGTGCCCAGTTTACATGGGCAGCAAGACCGAGGTGGCTCTAGCAGAGAAAATGCTCAAGGAGTCAGGGCCGAAACCCAATTCCCAAAAATAGAGGCGGTCCGCCGCTTAGCGACGTTTCATCCTAGATCCGGAGGCCGGCGGGATTAACAGGTGTGTCTCGATGTTCTCTTGTCCTGGGGATCAACTCGCGGTGCCCTTCAGGGACGCAGGCTCGGCAACGGGGTCTCGGGAAGCTATTCGACGCAGACTGAAAACAATGCCCACAAAAAGCCAGTAAACGAGTATCAGCCTGTCCCTGTAGAAGTAGTTGGCCATCCCGTTGAAGGTAACGCCAATCAAACCGATTAGTATTCCCGCGGCAAGCGCCCGGGCAAACGTGCTCGGCCGGAGCTGGCGCCGAACGAGCCTAAACGTCGAAACGAAGATCAAGATGTGCAGCCAGAGAAACACCGCAAGACCTAGCGGCCCCATTTCCAGAGCGATCTCGAGCAAGATGTTGTGAGCCGATGAGTGGTCCTGCGTCGCGCCTTCCTCCACATAGGCCGATCTGTAAAGCAGATTAAATGTCTTGCCATATCCAATCCCGACAACGGGATGGTCCTTGATCATCCTCATCGCGCTTTGCCATAGGAACCTCCTCTCGCCCAAGACCGTGTTCGCATCCATTCCTTTGGAGAAGCTCTCGGCCACCTTCATGAAGCGAAGATGTTTGCTTTGAAAGGGGACGATGGCGATCGACGTGGCAACAACCACGGCAAGCATAAGCCACAACCATTTCCTCCGAGGCCCGAAGACAACGAGAAAACCCAGCAGGAGCCCCAGCGTGGCGCCTCGTGAGGCCGTAAGAACAAGGCAGAAGGAACCCAGACCAAAGGCGGCATACAAGACCATCTGGAGAGCCTTGCGCGAGCGATAGTGCGCCCCGAGCAGCACGCTGATTGCCACAACAAACACTAGATAGTTTGCAAGACGCGTTGGATGGTAGAACGTGGAGTGAACGCGCCCGTCAATCAATTCCTCTTTAGAGAAAAACGTAAATATGCCGTATAGAGAGACCGGCACCGAGCCGGCCAGGAATGCAAAGGCCAGCAATTTGACCCTTTCGATGCTGTTGACCGCATAGACCACGAGATAATAGACTAAGAGGAACTGTATTAACGTCCGATGAATAGACTTCAGTGATATTAGCGGGTCGATACTGAACACAGTGCTGAGGACTGCCATCACGACAAGTGCAAGGATGGGCAGGTCAAGTGGTGTGGATATTCTCGTGGTTGTTCGGCGAGCGAGAGCCAAAAGGACAACCAGCCCCAGCGCGCCATAAAGCGCGGTGTTCAGTACCTGTGCAGTCTGCTTCTCAAAAGGCAAGAGAATCACCAACACCACCAGGAAAAAGTCAAGCAGCATCTCCGCCCGCTGATACAGGCTTGATGTCCGGCGCAGTGCCACGTCCCCTATTTCCCCTGCTTTTTCGTGGCTTCAAGAACCCTCCGCGCACAGTTGAGCCAGGAGAGCTTGCCGGCCCAGCGTTCGTGGGCCGTCTTGGCCAGACGGTCTCTTAGTGCAGAGTCGTCGAGCATGACTGCTATTTTGCTGGCGAGGTCCTTTTCATCCCCGGGCCTGGCAAGAAGACCATCCACGTTGTCGCGGATGGTCTTGGCTATCTGAGGCAAGTCAGACGCGACTATGGGCTTGCGCATGGCCACATACTCCCGAATCTTCATTGGCGAAACATAGAAGTTGGCCGACGGAGCATAGGGCGCAACGCATACGTCAGACGCGGCAATACAGCTCGGAACCTCAGTGGACGGCACCGGACCAACGAGTAGGAACTTATCCAAAAGCCCCCAATCCTGCGCTATCTGCCTATACGTCGGGAAGTTATTCCCACCACCCACGACAAGGAAGCGCACGTCATCACGCGCCGACAGCAGGATCGAGGCAGCACGAAGGAGCAAATCAACGCCCTGCCAGCCCCTTAAACTGCCCGTGAACCCAACAACGAGTTTGCCGTTAAGCCCATACTGCCTCCTTACCTCCTCCCCAGAAACCCTGGTATTGAAGACATCCTCGTTCACGCCGTTCTCGACGAGCAAGACGCGCCCGCCCGGAGTAATCGTCCTCAACATCGAGCAAATACTGTCCGACACGCCGATCAGAAGGTCAGCCTTCTTGAATGTCCGACTCTGGAATAAGTTGGCCAGTCGCGGAAAATGAAGGATCCGCCGCATCTCTTCGAGCAGAGGCGCGTTGACTTCAAGCATATGAGTTATGCGCCTCGTCGAGGCAACATCTGCTGCCGCCGACGCATACAAATCATATCGCTCATAGATGATGTCTGGTTTGAATTGCTTAATCAGTTCCCTCAGGCGCCTCAAGAAGCGCCTATTCGTAAGCAATTTTCTAAGGTCGTAACCTAGTTTCTTCGATCTGACCGGCGAGACGAGCTCATACTCTATGTCGAAACGTGGGTCCTTCTGCCCTTGACAGTTGGCCACGAGCAGCTTCACAACGCAGCCCAGCGATTTGAAGGCTCGGGACATTTCACGCAGGTGTGTGCTGCAACCCCTGCTTCCAAAAAGCTCTATGCCTTCATCAGAACACACGCAGAGAATACGTGGGCCGCTCACCGACTGCTTCCAGTATTCAGTCTGCATCCAAAGGCGCGCGAGCGGTTACAGCCCAGGTCCCCACAGAGAATAACAGTCCCGACCTCAGATGCGGCATTCCCAGTGCAGCCCTCCATGCCTCGATGCTCGCTGCGCTGTCGGCAGCTCATCGCTCTGAGGCGCCCCACGGATAGACCATCTGAAACTCTCCATTCGCATCAACTCACCGACACCATCACCGAATCCTAAGAATAGCCCTCAGGCTAGTCCCAATCAAGGCAAAGCCGTCAACTGCGAGCCTGTGTGGCCTTCCATTGCGACTTTCGAGCTTGCCGGCTTCGCCGACCCCAAGTGTTCTTGACGTCGCGGTTACCACCTTTCGATCTGAGCGTTGGCGCGCCAAGCGAGCCGGTTACAGAAGCAGTCCGAGGGCCAGTGTAGAGAGACCTACCCTGGTAAGTGAGGCAGTGCCTTGCCATCGCCGAAGCCGGATAGGCCTCCGAGCCTGCGGCCGATCAGTGGTCAGATCAGCCAGAAGCCCTCCTCACCACAACGGTCTGGCCCTTGAGAGACGCAACCTCTATCTCCTCGCCTTGCCCGAGCTTCATGCCCCCCTCCGCTTGGGCGACCCATTTCTCTCCGGAGAAATTAACAAGCCCCCGTTTTACGCTACCATCGATGCTGATTACCACAATGCCCTGCCGGCCGACGAACTCCGCCGGATTCGCCCTGATGGTCTCCGTATCCGGCAACGTTCTGAGACTTGCAAAGGACAACTTTTTGGCCCAAAGCCACAGAACAACCGGCAAGACGGCCGCCACGATCAGCTGCACAAGTAACGAGGCGCCAAAGAAGGCTACGATCATAACAACGAAAGCATCGACCGCAAGCCAGAACGTAATCTCATAGGACAGCCAAAATCCCAAGAGAGCCAGCAGAATGGTCAAACCAAGCCACATATATGGCAAGAAACTCAACATGCGAACTACCCTGTGTAAACGTGTTTACAACCGTTGCGACCTCGAGGGCTCGTCCAGCACAAAGCCGAGTCTCTCGATACTAGTCTCGCGATCCTAATCTCTTCAAAGCGCCAGCCGCAAAGCCAGGCTTTTCAATAAGACGAACCCTGGTTCAGACGGTCAACGGCCAAATCCTTGTAACACGAGCCTCGCAATCGTGTCAACGCACTCTTTTGAGAGGAGTTCCCTCATTCTGTCTCGAGACAGCGGGAACAGATGGGTTATGGGCATAGCCAAGCGTCGGCTGGCTGTGGCTTCTTTCCCCGTAGGGGAACACGTGAGTAGCCGCAGGTGAAACCTGCGGACAGGTTGTCCCAAACCTCCTGAAAAGCGACCCTAACGGGGTCGAACGATACCGTTAATCTGAATTTGTTCGACCCCGTTAGGGTCGCCAAGACGGATTTGGATGCGCCCGTGACCCCGCGTTGCACACGGGGCTACTCACATTCAGCCCCGTTGGGGCTGGCTGTACCGAAATTGCCAATGCCAGTTGTTCAACGTCCAAATCACCGCTTGACAGCCAATAACGCAGCCTACCCAAGCGAAGTCTTGGGGAAGCTCCTGACTCTTTCCCACTTGAACCTACTCTCCAAACTCTGTTATCCTTGAAGCCTTCGGGAGTTTAGGTGTTCTATAAGTAACTTATAGAATGGAGGAGGAGACGATGTGCTTACAAACCAGACACTACACCGAGCTGGCCTTGTCAATATCAATGGTCGTGCTGCTGCTCTGTGGCGTGGCTATTGCCGGGCCATCAATCACGATCTCCACTGATAGCGATATCTACGGCGATGATGACACAATCGAGGTAATTCTGACGGCCACGAATCGGGATATCGAGTGCAATGTTGACGTCTATGTTGGGCTTCTAACGCCCGATGGGGGAGTCTTCTCGCTTCAGGTTGAGGGCTGGACAAGCGGTGTCGGACCCTGGATGCAGGAGATCCATCTTCCAGTGGGATTTGTGCTCAATAGCTGGCCCCTTGGGTTGTTTGATATTCCCTGCTCGATGCCGCCAATCAGCGATCAAGGACAGTATTGCTTCGCCTCGGTCCTCACCCACGCCGGGATACTGGAATGGGTCTGCAACCCGAGCTTTGCGCCGTTTACGTTTGAGCCCGTACCTAGGTCGCATTGCTACGTTAGCGCGCAAGCCGGTGACGATGGCAACGACGGCTCTGAAGCCTCCCCGTGGAAAACAATAACTCATGCGCTGGCGTCCGTGGATGGCTCCGAGGCGAATCGCGTCTCGATCCACGTGGCCGCTGGGACATACGCCGCCTCGACCAACGGCGAGACGTTCCCGCTAAACATGAAGAGCTGGGTGTCTCTCGTGGGCGCCTCGGCGCTTGAGACCATCGTCAACGCTGAAGACGCTGCATACCACGTAATTCTCTGCGATCGTGTCATCGATGCTACCATCCAGGGGCTGACGATCACAGGCGGAAACGCCTGCGCCCAGGACGGTGATGACGCTCGCGGAGGCGGCATACTCTGTATCAGGAGCTTCCTGACCATCGCGGACAACATAATTATCGGGAATTACGCCAATTGGAAACAGGCTGGGGGCGTTCTTGGTGGTAGTGCAATTTGCCTCATCGATTCATCGCCGCTCATTACAGGCAATATCATCGAGCGTAATCAAGCCGAGTCGGGCGGAGCAGTTGCATACTTCGACAATAGCGGCGGCCGACTTGAAGGCAATATCATCATGTTCAATACTGGTAGCGGTATATACTGCGAAAGGAGCTCGCCGGTAATCAATGACAACACGATTACCTCCAATTCCCAGAACGGCATATACAACAGGTATTCATCCCCGACGATCACCAACTGTGTGATCCAGGAGAACGGCACTGAATATTATGGAGATGGGATACGTTGCTCTTCTTTCTGCGCGGTGGAGATTGAGGGCAACACAATCCGGCGAAATGGTTGTGGCGAATACAGCTATGGTGTCTCCATCGGCGAGGATTCGACGGCAGAGATATCAGATAACATCATCAGCGAGAATAGAGGTGGAGGCGTGTGCGGCTATGGCCCCTGCACCATCATGGCTTGGGCCAACACCATCGAGGATAATGACGGTCCGGGCGTCATCTGCGGCTATGATGGTTGCGTCCTGGAGGCAAGTGGGAATGTCATCAGGAATAACACGGCGGGCATCGAATGTTGGGACAGCAGAGTGGTCCTGTGGAATAATGAGATTGAGGGCAACGTCAGGTCTGGCGAATATGATTACGTCGGCGCTGGCGTGTTCTTGTCCGACAGCACAGCTGATATCTCAGAAAACAGACTGTCTGGAAATATGGCGCGCGGGTGGGGTGGCGCCTTCTATTTCTATCGCAGCTCTGTAACTTGCTCAGGGAACTTGATATCGGATTGCGCAGCCTACTGGGGCGGCGGAGTCAGTATCACGGACTCCGTAGTGACTCTGGACGATACTCTCATAGTGGGTTGCACCGCCGTGGAGTCCGGAGGCGCGATGCGGCTGAGTAGGTCTATTGTGGATATCCAGAACTGCACAATAGCCGATAATTCGGCCCCGGAGTACGGTGGTATTCTCGGCAGGGATTCATGCAGGCTGCTGGATTGCATAGTTTGGGGCAATGGCGATGACATCGACGGATGCGAGGCGAGGTATTGCTGTATAGGCGAGCAGATTGAGGGCGAGGGGAACATAAACGCCGACCCGCTCTTCTTTGATGGGCCGCTTGGGAGCTACTACCTCGACCCAAACAGCCCCTGCATTGATGCTGGAAGTCGTTATCTGGAGTATGGGAGTCACCACACGACCCAGGCCGACGGCGCGCCGGATACGGGCACAGTCGATATGGGATTTCACTATCCGCTACCCTGAAGGTCATTCAGGCTAATGGAAGACTGAGGCGAATGAGGTTTCCAACGGTTCCCGCGTAAGGCCATCCATTTGCCCCTTTTCCCCCTTCTGCGCTTCTCCCCTCATCGTCAACAAATGACAGATCAGATTGTGTATAGTAGGGGCTAACCGTGAGTTGATGGCAACCGAGAGGGAGCAGATCAGTTGAAAGTCGTGATCGTTGGCGCGGGTGAGGTCGGTTTTCACATCGCTTCTCGCCTGGCCCATGAGAACAAGGACGTGGTTGTAATAGACATTGACCCCGAGGCCATCCGGCGCGTCTCGGACAGCATAGACGTGCAGGTCATAACCGGGTCTGGAAGCAGTCCAGTGGTCCTTGCGGAGGCGGGCATAGAAGAGGCCGAGATACTCCTTGCGGTAACCAACAGCGACGACACGAACCTCGCCGCGTGCCTCATCGCGGACACAATCTCACAGTCAGTCAAGAAACTCGCCCGCATGCGGGATGCCGACTTCGAGAATTATCACGGGACGTTCCGCGATCGGCCGCCTCATATCGACACCATAATCAACCCGGAGATCGAGGTTGTAAAGACTATCGATAGGCTAATGAGCGTCCCCGGAGCCGTTGACGTAGGCGAGTTTGCCGACGGCCGCGTCAAGTTCATCGGGATACAGCTGGACAAAGAGGCGCGGCTGGCGGGCGTTCGCCTCTCTGAGATTTCCGCCAAGATTGGAAGACCAAGCCCTCTTATCGCGGCCGTGGTTCGGGACGAGGAGCTGATAATCCCTCGCGGCAATGACCGGCTAAAGCCGGGCGACCTTGTCTATCTCGTCAGCGAGAAGGCGAAGCTGCTGGAAACGCTTTCTGCTTTCGACAAGCACGCCGAGCCGCTGCGCCGGGTCCTGATCGCAGGCGGAGGGCGGATAGGTTTCAGGCTGGCTGCCTTGCTTGAGGAGAAATCGATCTCGACCAAGATAATCGAAAAGGACCCTGACCGATGCGAAGCGCTTGCTGAGCAGCTGAACAAGACAGTCGTGCTCAACGGCGACTGCTCCGATCAGGCCCTCTTGAGCGAAGAGAACATACAGGATATGGATGTCGTTATCACGCTGACGGGCGATGAGCAGACAAACATTCTGGCCGCGCTGCTCGCCAAACAGATGGGAGCGCGAAAGGTAATTGTGAAGATCAGCACGTTCAGCTACTTCCCGCTGATGACGACGATTGGTCTCGACCAGGTGGTCAGCCCCCGCCTCTCCGCGATAAACACAATCCTGCAACATGTTCGGCGAGGCAAAGTGCTGTCGGCCATGTCCATCAAGGGCGAACAGGCGGAGGTGATGGAAGCTGTGGCCCAAAAGACTTCGGACATCGTTGGCAAGCCCTTGAAGAAAATCTCGTTCCCCCAAGGCGTGCTCGTTACTGCGATAACGCGCGGCGGCAAGGTGATCATCCCCTCCGGCGACAGCGTTATCGAACCCGACGACAGGATCATAGTGTTCGCCAGAAGACAGGCCGTCCCGAAGGTCGAAAAGATCCTCGCGACAAAGCTGAAGTACTTCTAGATGCGCTGGCGTTACGTCCTTTGTATCGTTGGGATACTTGTCCTGTTCTTGGGGCTAACGATGATGTTCCCCCTTTTGGTCGGCCTTTACTACTGGGACCAGAGCATCATTCCCATCTCGGCGTCGATGGGAATAACGATAACTGCCGGGGCGCTGCTTTACGCATGTTTCAGGGGCGTGAGGGTAGAGCACATCAGCCAGCGCGAGGGAATGGCGATCGTGGCGATTGGATGGACTGCGATGGGCCTATTCGGCGCGCTGCCTTTCTATCTTAGCGGTGCGTTCGAGACCTTCGTCGATGCTTTCTTTGAATCCGTTTCGGGCTTCACAACGACGGGCTCGTCTGTCCTGACCGATATCGAGACGGTATCAAAGGGGCTTCTTCTGTGGCGGAGCCTCATCCAATGGCTAGGCGGAATGGGCATCATCGTCCTATCTGTGGCGATTCTCCCCTTCTTGGGCGTCGGCGGCATGCAGCTCTACAAGGCCGAGGTCCCAAGCCCCGTCCCTGACAAGCTCAGGCCCCGCATCAAGGACACCGCAATGGTACTCTGGAAGGTCTATGCCCTGATTTCCGCGGCCGAAATCGGGCTCCTCTTGTTAGGCGGAATGGGCCTCTATGACGCCGTGTGTCACGCGTTCACCACCATGCCCACTGGCGGATTCTCAACCAAGAGCGCCTCGATTGCCCACTTCGACAGCGTCTATTTCGACATCGTTATCATCGTTTTCATGCTGCTGGCTGGCGTGAACTTCGCGCTTCACTATCAGATGCTTAGGGGGAAACCATTGGCCTTCTGGCGGGACTCCGAGTGCCGCTTCTTCCTCGGCGCCGTCGTTATCCTAATCGTCATTGTAAGCCTTAACATCTACGGCGCCGTCTATGACAGCTTGGGCGAGGCGCTCCGCTACGGGGCCTTTCAGGTCGTCTCAGTCATTACCACCACGGGCTACGTCACGGCCGACTACGGCCAGTGGCCGGCCATGTCCCAGCTCATCCTGCTCTTGTGCATGATCATCGGCGCCTCGGCCGGTTCGACTGGAGGCGGCATGAAGTGCCTCCGCATCATGCTCTGCCTCAAATACATCTACAAGGAGCTTTTCACGATGGTTCACCCCCACGGCGTCAGATATGTAAAGATCGGCGGCAAGCCCGTGTCCAGGGCCGTTATGAGGAGCGTCTTGGGGTTCGTGCTCCTTTACATGGGCCTATTCGCCGTTTCCGCTGTCCTGCTGTCGAGCATGGGCGTCGATGTCGTAACCTCCGTCGGAGCAGTTGCGGCCACAATGGGGAACATCGGCCCCGGCCTGGGCCTCGTCGGCCCCGCCGCGAATTACGCTAACATACCCTACCTCGGCAAGTGGCTGCTGATATGGTGCATGCTCCTGGGGCGCCTCGAGATATACACGGTCATAATCCTCCTCATCCCCGAGTTCTGGCGCAAGTAGTTGCCACGCGGGAGCCGAAAACCGATGTGTGCCCGGAGCAACAGACAGTGAAGCATCACGCCCCGAAGCAGATGCTCATAGAAAGGACAGAAGGAGCGCGCCCTGACGGGAAATCGCCGTGAAGGCCGCTATATGGCTGGTCGGGGCGAGAGGATTTGAACCTCCGACCTCTGCCTCCCGAAGGCAGCGCGCTAACCAGGCTGCGCTACGCCTTCGCGATGTCAGTTTCACGGGCGCGAGGCCCTTACCTTGCCGGGCCGTCCGAGGCGCTGGGCACGGGCAATAACACTCGCTCCATCTCGTCAAGCTTCTCCTTGACCTCAGGATGAACCTCCGCTTTCTTCATCACGGCGGCTATCTGATAGTAGTCCTTTTTCGAAAGACCGAGCTCTGCCGCTTCAAGAAAGGCAGGGAGAAGGGCTTTGCTGGAAGGTGTGGCGACGAGATAGTCAATATCCCCCAATGGATGTGAGAGGGCGGCGGGCGGCAGATTGTCCTTCAGGTACTTCTCCCCCGCGGTCTTCCGAGCTGCTGAGAAGATGTCCGGGGCCGGCCCCGCGACGAAACGCAACAAAGCATCGGGGTGAAGCAGGTAGTTCTCTATCTCATAGCGCCGCCATCGGAGCACCGTCAGATCGTCCGCTGCTATCTCGTGGTCTGGGAGGCTTCGGTTATCGCCGTCCAAGAGCAGAACCCCTCGTATTACGGGGCGAATCGCTTTAAGCCCGAAGAAGTGTGCTCTTGCCTCGCGCGCGTCTCTGCCGTGTATCGGCCAGAAAAATGGCATATCGAAAAACGCCTTCATTGGGTGGTGAAGGATGCGGGCTAACTCCGCCAGAATCTTGAAGTCGCTCTCGCCTTCAACGTAGAGAATGTTCTGACCGCTCTCTGCCGACAGAATGTCAAGCGAGGAGAGTCGCTTGAGAGCCTCTCGCACCTGATCCCTCTCGGGCTCGACGCGCAGGCGATGAGGCGCACCGTAAAACGAGAGGATTTGCTCCGGGCCTGTATCTTCTAAGATGACCTCCGAGTGGGTCGAGACCAAGAGCTGGCATTGCCGCATTCGAGCTACTGAGCGCAAACGGTCGTAAATCTGTCTCTGAAGGATCACGTGGAGGTGAGCGTCGGGCTCGTCGAGGAGAAGAACGGACGCTGGCCTTGCATAGAAAAACGAGAGGAGCATCAGGACCTGGTGGAAGCCGCTGCCCGCGGAGGCAATGTCGAACTTCGCACCTCCTGAAGCCTTATGTCGGTACTCAACTTTGATGAAAGGGTCTGTGCGCGGGTTATACTGCGGCTCTAAAAGCACGTAGCCAAAGACCTCTTTGACGGTCTCAACGAGTGATTGCCATGGCTCGGCCTTCCTCTCTTCGCTTTTCTCGTAAACCTCGTGGAGTAGGTTGCGCAGGATGTCTCCCGGCTTCCCTTGGCCAACCAACATATTCTGATAGCCCGGGTTCAGCCCAGTTTCTTCCGCCCCAATGCCGGAAAAGGGAGGCACATGGACAATGTCAGTCTCGTTGACCCCTTTAGGGACATCCACAACGTGCTTGCCCTGCTCATCTTCTAGCCACACATATACCAGCTCCTTGTTGGCGTAGCGAAAGCAGACCGCGAGGTGCCAATTGGCTTCTGCTTTAGTGGCCCGCCCCCATATACTCACTCTTATCAGCTTATGATCTCCGCTCTTTTTCCCGGGGTCTTCGTTCTTGCGGTATGCCGTCCTTCTGTCGTACCACAGGAGGTTCATTTCTCTGAGCGGGATAGCAGCGAAGTCTTTTCTGGTTATTGGAACTCCCGTGCGCTCCTTAGCCTTGGAAGGTTCTTGCCGTTCAGCGAGCCAGCGTTGAACTCCAAGATCCCATACCGAAATCGCTTGGAGAAGCGTGGTCTTCCCGGAGTTGTTTGGCCCGGCAAGGACGACATCATCGCCAAGGTCAAATGTCTGTTTAGCGAATCTCTTGAAGTACTCTATGGTAACCTTCGTTATCATCGTCTGCCTGACCTCTGTCGCACCTGCATAACTCTGTGTCAACCTTGAGAGTAACCCAGCGCTCGCGAACGCCCGGTCATTCAGTTTGTCGGGGCGAGAGGATTTGAACCTCCGACCTCTGCCTCCCGAAGGCAGCGCGCTAACCAGGCTGCGCTACGCCCCGACACATCGCAATCTAAGTCTCAAAGAGAACAGCTCAAAAGCCATACCGCCTCAGCACGCCGAATCACCTTGCTTACGCGTCGGATGAGCGGGAACCGTCCGTCCCAACCGAACTCGAACGACCAGCTTCCTGCTCCTTCTCCGACCTTGCCGCGTGGCGTTTTGCCATCAATCTTACAAAATAGAACCCGCCGATCAAGAGGATTATGAAAGCCAACGAGAAGTAGTTCAGATAGCTCATCAGCTGCTCTTTCGGCAGCGAGTCCCTGACAAGCGGCCAGACGAACATCACAACGAGGCCGACAAGGAAGAACCTGCCTCCTCGGCTGATGGCGGAGATGACCACGAACTTGGGGAAGTTCATCCTAAAGGCGCCAGCCGAGATCGTGAACACCTTGTATGGGATGGGTGTGAATCCCGCGACGCCAACAGCCATTACGCCGTATTTCTCAAAGTATCTATCAACCACGCCGACCTTCTTTTCCTTGAATATCTTCAGAAGCAGCGGCCTGCCACCCGCCCTGCCAATCAGAAACCCGAACATTCCCCCAACCGTCGAACCAGCCGTGCAAACCAGCGCAAGCCATAACGCGGACGTTGGCTTCGCCATACCGATTGCGATCAGCAGGACGTCAGGCGGTATCGGGAAGAAACTCGACTCCGCGAACGCCAGCAGAAAGAGAGCCCAAACGCTGTAAGGGGAGCCGGACCACGCCACGGTCCAGTCAACGAGCTGGTGCGGGATCGATGCCAACCAGTCGAGCATTTGTACTTTCCTATCCGAATTCCACGTTGGGGGGATTATGCCTCAAGATGGGGACGACTCCGATCGGAAAGCACCGATCGCACAAGATGTTGCATCAGACCGAGCGCTCGCACATCTGTCAGATCAGACTGCATCGGTGTTATCGAGATGAAGCCATTGCTCACCGCATAAACGTCAGTCCCCTCTGCGGCGAGGTCGGGCCGCGTAGTCCGTCCTATCCTGAACCGCCTCGTCCGGTGCGGTGTTCCTTTCCCTTTAGAATTCGCATCGACCTCGACCACATTATTCTCAAAGTGCAGCCTGCCCTGTCTGGTCAACGTCACCGGAAATGGCCCTTCGCCTCGTGGAAAGTTGATGTTCAAAAAGCATCTATCCGGAAAGTCCTTCAGCGAGAAGCGCCTCACGAAATCCGTTATGAATTCGCACGCAGAGCCGAGGTTGGGCTGCTCGGAATAACCGACCGAAAGAGCAATAGCTCGCCAGCCAAGCAAGGTGGCCTCAATTGCTCCGGCCACGGTCCCAGAGTAGCTGACGTCCTCGCCAGTGTTGTGGCCGTTGTTAATGCCGGACAAGATCAGGTCGAACTGGACGTCGGCAAACAGATTCAAGAGAGCCAGATTGACGCAATCGGCTGGCACGCCATCAACCGCAAACTTACGCTGCGATATCTGCCTCGCCTCAACCGGCCTTCGGAGCGTGATGCTATGCGAGCAGGCGCTGCGCTCCGTCTCGGGAGCAACAACATAAACATCCGCAAGTGCCGCAAGCGTTTGCTCGAGGCGCACGAGGCCCGTGGCCTCTATACCGTCATCATTAACAAGAAGTATCTTCATTGGGGGTTTCCTATGAGTTATTCAGAATGAGGGGGCATTATAGTCGAGCCGGCACGAAGAGAGCAAGCGAGCAATGAGCTGACGTGGTGCGCAATATATTAGACTAGCGAGAGCCGGAACATTAGAGCGACAATAGTTGTTGTACTTAGTTAATGTCGATGTACAAGGGGATGGGAAGCTTGAACGAAAGTCCCAATTGTCAGTATCGACAGAGAGGAGGTGATATGTCAAAATGAAAGCACGAATGCTCCTAGCTGCGATCGCCCTAGCTGCTGTCGTCTGCGCAGTCGTGGTCCTCGCAAATCCCGTCCCCGCTCGTTTCCTTGAATTTGTGGGCAATTTGAGTTCAGACAAAGGTTTCGGGAGGTAAGAGAATGAGGACGTTTCGGTGGATATTCTTGACTTGCTTTGTTCTTATCGTCGCTGCCTGTTCGGCGGGTGCTTGTTTGGCGCAGGGGACCCGGATCGTGGGTCACTGGACCGGTCTCGGCGAAAGCGACGTCGGCGATGGCGTAACCGGCGAGCTGTTCGACAGCCTTGGCACATACTACTATGACATCGGCGTGGACAGTGCGGACAGGCCCAACCTGGTGTGGTCGGCCGCGACCTCGGGAACGGTGCAGACGACCAACGGCGTTGTTAAGTTCGCATATTGGGACGGAGATATCTGGCGCGGGATGGAGAATCCCGATGGGCCTGACAGCTTTGGCCCAGGCGTAAGCTGCCAGCTGGTCAACCTGCCGGGTGGGCCGGCCGTCATCTATGACTCGGCGGAGATCACAGCGTATCCCGAGCTTCACTATATGATGTGGAATGGGACAGCTTGGCAGCAGGACCTCTCGACGGCCATGGCTCAGATCCAGGCGGTAGATTACAGGGTACGTCTTGACGGCCTGGCCAAGCCGCATTTCGTTTACCTGCACTACGAAAACGGCGTGAACTATCTGTATTACTCCTTCTGGAACGGCACGTCGCTCGAGGGTCTTGGTGGAAGCGATGAGGGCGAGGGCATCGACGCCGTGCCATATATTTATGGGTTCAGTTCCTTCTGGTTCGCTCTGGACAGTCGTTCGTTCCCCCACGTTGTTTATAGCGGCGCTGAGGGTGGCGCGTTCTACGCATTCTGGGACGGGAGTAGTTGGCAAAGGGTCGCTATTAAGGACATATTCGGGTTCAGCAGTCCGAGCCCAAGAATCGCTATTGACACGCAGGACCATCCCCACGTGACTCTTCTGGACACGTCTCAGTCGCCATGCGACATCTACTATGTCTATTGGGACGGTCAGCAGCTGGTGTACCCCAATCGAGATGCCGGCGGCGTCTCCCAGGGCAAGGCCGGCTGGGACGCCAATGGGCCTAATATAGCCATCGACCTCTATGGCAACGCAAACATCTGCTATGGGATGGGCAGTGCGATCTATCTGCGCTACTGCCCGAGCGGCGAGGCAGAGTTCTTCACCTACGGCTTCGGGGACGTCGGCTGGGGTGTCCTGCCGCCTCCGGAATATAAGGAGAATTGGGGTAATATAGACATGTTTTCTGGCCCGAAAATCGCCGTTTCTGAACAGGGCCAGGCTTATGTTGCCTACGTAACCAAGTTCATCGTCCCCTCCGCCAGAGGGCCCCTCAAATGGCGACCGGTCTGCCGGGTCCGAGCATTTCTGCCAGAACCAGCCTCCAACCCACTTCTTGCGCTCGATACCACCAAGCGCCACTACTACATGGAAAGAGGCGACGATGCCGTCTCATTGGTCCTGGGCATCGACAACCAACAGGACGAGTGGGCGGACATTGACCTCTATTTGGCTGTTTCAGAGGAACAGCTGCTGTATCGTTTCAGTTGGTGGTGTCTGCCTCTGTCGCTTCCTCCTAACTTTTATCTGCCGCCATCTACCGTTATCACCGTTCCGATAACGCCGGCTGATCAGGGCGGCATATTCTGTCCACCGGTCGGCGGGCGAACCGATGAATACGTAACATACGCCGGCTTCTTCAGACACGGAACCGGTGAGGCCCTGGGGCCGATCCAATGGAATAAGCTCCTGGTAACTGGTATCAAGGAGTAATGACAGGCCGGTCATTCAGTCAGTTTAGATAGCCTCTGAGAGCAACGCGGATGGGGGATCATGCCTCGTAGTTGCTTCGTTTACGCGGTGCGTCCCCCAGAAGCAGCCCAGGACCAGATAGAGGCCCACAAGGCGTATCAGCACAAGAACTTCGAGGCGGGGCTTCTCGTGATGGGTGGGCCGTTCATAGACGAGGCAGGCGGCATGGCCATCTTTGAGGCGCAATCCAAAGAAGAGGCCGAGGCCATCGTCCGGAACGACCCAAGCATCGTCAGCGGAACTTACACCGCCGCCCTGCATCCCTGGCGCATCGCAGTGAGTCGCGCCCCGGGGCAGTGGATGGCAGACGAAAAGACATTGAGAAAGAAACCCAGCCGGCCTAACTTGAATTTACACACTTGATGGTGGTAACTCAAGAGTCTGGCCGGAAAGCAGAGGTTAAGTACCCATGTGACAGGCGAAGTATCGCTCTTCATACTGCGAGCTAAGAGACTCCTCGAGGGCTACTACCTGACGATGACCAAATCCCTGCGTCGGTTTCCGCCGGTGGAACGAGCATTAAAGGCAACTCGCAGGAGTTTCAGGCAGCTACTGTTCAAACGGATGCAGCTCGGGAATACGTATAATGCAGGAGCAAGCGCAAAGGCCAATTGCCCATTCCCGTTCCTAGAGATGGTCATAAACTGCGACGGCTCTGTCGCGTGCGGCACGCTCGGTGAGGCGCCGATTGTCGGCAATGTGTCGGATCAGAACCTGTGGGAAGTCTGGGATGGGCCAAAGATGAGAGGTATCAGAGGTAAGATCCTAAAGGGTTCATCAGAAAACTGTGAGCAATGCGTGCTGCATGGAATGGAACTCTATCTGCGTCCCAGATTCGGTAGGCGTGTAACGATGGGAAGGAGAATTGAAAGACTCCTGATTGAGCCCACTGTGGAGTGCAATCTGGACTGCCCTACCTCCTGTGGCAGAAAGGCCCCGAAAAACGTCTCGGTCAGAGCCAGGCGCTCGATGAGGAGGATGCCGCTAGCTCTTTTTCAGAAAATCATCAATGAGACGGAGGACAACGTAGATCAGATTGGGTTTTTCAATTACGGCGAACCATTTCTCCATCCGAACATCATGGAAATGATCACCTACACCAGACAGAAGTGCCCGAATGCAGCGTTGTTCGTGAACACTAATGGGACACTATTGACGGACGATGCAAAGCTCAAGGAGCTAGCATTTTCGGGCCTCGACGAGATTCTGTTCTCCATAGATGGGGCGACCCAGCAGAGCTATGAAAAATACCGGAAGGGCGGCGATATTGAACTCGCGCTCAAGTCCCTGGAGAGATTGGCATCCCTACGACGAGGCAATAAGCCGAGGATCATCTGGCAGTATATCCTCTTCAAATGGAACGACTCAGATGCAGAACTCAGACAGGCTGAACGCATTGCGACCGAGATTGGTGTAGATCAATTCGTGTATCAGCTCTCTGCCATCCCATTGATTGGCTCCAAGAGATTCAGATATGGCAAAAAGGAATTCGAGTATATTGCCCCGTTTCTCTACGAAAGCCGAAGATTCGTTCATAAGTACGAGATGAATTCTGAGGTGCACAGGAAGGACGTCGTTAGAGTTACGGTCAAGAACGTAGGCAATATCAGGTGGAACTCCAGAAAAGTCCCCTGGGGAAGGTTTATATGCCTCGAGGTTTTTAGGAAGGACCTCATGCATCCCTTAGCCGAAGAGAGACTTCACACGCAAGAGTTCTCGAGAGACGTTGGTCCTGGAGACTCTTATACAGTGGACCTCCATTTAGAGCCTTTGTGGTTTGACGAGAGGTGCGGTAATACCGTCTATGTCGATTGCTTCATTGAGGGCGACCTGAGTTTCAGGAATAGAGGCAATACTCCCTTGGCTATATGCAAGTATGCGCCTCCTCCCTCTACGCCAGTGCCTTTACATTTCTTCTCTTGAACCGCTCGCATGCCTCGCCCTTGAGCCGTGAATTGCCAGCTTAACGGGTGTTTGGCATACCTCTTGGCAACCGCCTCGACCCAGCGTTTCAGCGCCTTGAGTGCCGTCTCGTCTTCGGTCTTGGGATCGCAGCGGCCATCAGCTTCGAGCGAACAGGCCTCCTCATTGCGCCGATCGCGGCGCACGTCATCTACAACGGTGCGGCACTAGCGGCGCAGCTCGCCGGAAAAGCATAACCCCAGTCAGCCGCCCAACGGTGAAGATTGACAATACTGCTGCATTAAGGTAAAATATCCTTGGCTGAAGTGAGATTACGAAAAACCGGCAAGCTGCTGTCTGACGCCCTTTAGCTACACGTTCTGAGGCGGCCCCGGCAACATAGTCGGAACGAGAGACCGGAAAAGGTGAGCTGACGTGAGACTGAGTCTTGAGGCGGTCCTTGCGATCGCGGTTGCACTGATAATTGCGTTGGTGGTCTGTGTGGCAGCCTACTCAATGCCCACTTACTCCTTGCAGAACGTGCATCATACCGATTGCGCCTCGTCGGATGCCAGCCTGATGGTTAAGGGTTATTAAGGCATACGCCTAATGCAGGTGCTGCTCGCCGTTCAGCGCGGCCTTCATCCAGAGGTCGTAGTTGCTCTCCGGAAGCGGCTGGAGGTTGCTCATCTCGTATCGCTGACGGTGCAGGTTATACTTGTCGTAGAAGCCGTTCTCGAACTCGAACACCTCGCCCG
>Ga0307378_10001069_pt1 | contig 45166 bp, 40 predicted proteins | sample UN1MG_FD_202238 | JGI IMG/M metagenome (GOLD analysis project Ga0307378, IMG submission 202238) | Soil microbial communities from Risofladan, Vaasa, Finland - UN-1 | ecosystem: Environmental > Terrestrial > Soil > Coastal area > Acid sulfate soil | place: Finland: Risofladan, Vaasa | collected... | reverse complement strand
CCGAGCTGCCTCGTACTCCTCCTGCCGGCCGCTGCCCACGCCCCGAAGCCCGATCTGCATCATCGCCTGAACCCAGGCCATCTCCGCAGCCCGGCGCATCTGGCTGCTGAATCCGTCCTTGTAACCCTGGCGTTCATCTCGAAAATCCAGGTGGGCGTCTATCTGCACGACGCAGATAGGTCCGTGGTTCTCGTATGCCCTCAGGATCGGAATGGGAGTGCCGTGATCACCCCCGAGCACTATGGGCACGGCGCCCCGAAGCAGGATCGTCCGTATCGCCTGTGTGATTGCCTGAAGCTGCTTTTCAACACTCCCAGGCTCAAGCACCAGGTCGCCGCAGTCCGCAATCCTCACATCCCGTCCGGCGAACAGATCTCCGTCGAAATCGAAATCGTAGTGACGAAGACTGTGGGTATACACGACGGACTGCTTTCTAAGAGCCTCCGGAGCCGACAAGGTACCGGCCATGGCGTCCAGGGGTACGCTCACCTCGTAGGGACTCTTGTAGGGAATACCGATGATTGCCACGTCGGCATCAAGATCCTCCAGACTTTCACACCGTGGGACTTCCACGAAGGTCGGAATCTGATTCATGCTTCCTTCCTTTCCTTTCGATTGGTATATTGGTGATACGTTCTTATGAAGATCCTGGCCATATCCGATTTTGTCGAGCCCCTGCATTGCGATCTGCCGGGAAACAGCGCCTTGTCCGATGTTCGGCTGATTGTTTCCTGCGGAGACCTTCCCCCGGATTACCTGAGTTCTCTCAGCAAAACCTTCGACGCTCCACTGTACTACATCAGGGGAAACCATGATATCCGCTACGCCTCAAGCCCGCCAAACAGTTGTATCAATATACACGCCCAAGTTGTGCCCTTTGCAGAACTGACCATTCTTGGCTTAGAGGGCTCTCGCTGGTACAACGGCAGACCACTACAATACACGGAAGCTCAAATGCGGCAGACGATCCGCTACCTGCGCCCGCAGCTGCGCCGGTACAGGCACCTCGACCTCGTCGTTGCCCATGCGCCGCCCAGGCACATCCACGATGCAGAAGATCCCTGCCACAGGGGATTTCAAAGTTACAGGCGTTTAATCGATCGCTACCGGCCGCGGTATTTTCTTCATGGCCACATCCATCGTCGCTTCACGGACCCCTCCGGCCGGATCACACAGATCGGTCGAACCCGGGTTATTAACTGCTCGGGGTACTACCTCTTCGAGCTCGAGAAGGGCCATGAGTAACACAGATCGGCAGGGTACATCACACAGAAAACCGGGGGCGATCAAACGCTTCCGGGATGAACAGCAGAAAGAGGGAGCTTACGACTACAAGCATCGGGGGAAGCAGACTGTGAAGCTCTCCGAAATCGTGGGCAGCGTCAATCGCTATCTCGATTTCGACAGCAAGTTTCGCCTGAAGAAAGACAGGCCGCGGGAACGACTCCTGTCCATTCGCACGGTAATGGAACAGGGCAAACCCCTTCCGCCGGTCGACCTGTACAAGATCAAAGACAGCTATTTTGTCGTGGACGGAAATCATCGCATCTCCGTGGCCAAGGAGCGGGGGTTCAAAGAAATCAACGCCCGGGTCATCGAGTTTCTCCCATCCAGGGGAACGCTGGAGAACATTCTCTATCGCGATAAAACCGAATTTGAGGACAGGACCGGACTCAAGGATTCAATCACGCTGACCGAGCCGGGCCAGTACCGCAATCTTGCGAGGCAGATCGCTCAGCACCAAAAATACTTGGAAGAGGACGGCAAGGTAAATGTTCCCTTGAAGGAGGCGGCTGAGGACTGGTACAACACGATCTATCGGCCGTTGGCAGCGATGGTGGAGAAGGCGGGATTATTGGCTTTCTTCCCCAAGCGTACCGTTTCCGATCTCTACATGTATATTTCTGTACACCAGTGGGAGCGCAGTCATTCCCGGTCCTTTGGCTCCGCGATCGACAGGAGCATTACCCGCAACATGGAGGAGTTTCGAAAGAACATGAAAAACGTAAAAGAGAACGAATACCCGGAGATGCTCCGGGAGATCACCGTGTTCGTGCTGATCAATATCAGCGCCAGGAAAGAGTCTCAGATTCTCGACCGGCTCTTCGCCTTGGATGAGGTGAAGGAGGTGCATTCGGTACACGGCAGTATCGACGTGATCGCCAAACTCATTCTGACCCGAAATCTTGTAGCCTCGGACGCGGAAATGATCAGTCGCTACGTCCAAAAGAACATCCGCCACGTTCCCGGTGTACTGAGCACCCAAACTCTGATCCCGGGCATCTCGAAAGTAAAGGAGGAGTGACATGCCCCCCATAATCGATAAGAAACTATGCAACTACTGCGGCATATGCTACAACATGTGCCCTCAGGACGTTTTTTCCTTCGACAGAAAGCAAAAAAAAACTCCGGCTGTTGTCTATCCGCAGGAGTGCTGGTACTGCGGAGCCTGCGTCGTCGACTGCCCAAAAGGGGCGGTTTCCCTCAAGCTTCCCCTACCCCTTCACATCGTTCCTTCCCCGGCCCTGTACGGCCCCCCGGGCGAAGAGGAAAACGAACAGCTCAGGCGAGCTGCGGGCTTCTCCCGCTCCATTGAGCGCAGCTCGGTCGAATACAAGCCGGAACGGGAGGAAAGTGTATGAAAAGGATAGAGATCCAAGAGCATACCTGCGACATCTGCGTCGTGGGCGGAGGACTTGCCGGGTGTATGGCTGCGATCCGAGCGGCGCAGTTGAACACAAACGTCATACTGGTGGACAAGTCCCATCCGGAGCGCTCCGGATGCGCCGCTACCGGGCTGGACCATGTCTGGGGCTACTTTCCGGAGGTCCAGGGTCGCGAAGGAGTAAGCCTGGAAGAGATGGTGGAGGACCACATTCAAAACGTGGCCCACGGCTTGGTACACAAGAAGATGCTCCATTACATCGCCGCAACCAGCTTGGACAGGATTCTCGACCTGGAACGCTTCGGAGCCAAGATCCGCTTCGAAGACTCCACTCTGCCGGGCAAGCTCCGGCTGCAGTACCAGATGCACGCCTGCCGAAACACCTTGCACTTCGAGGGCCGGGATGTAAAACGTATCCTGAGCAAAGCCGTGCGGAATCAGGGCGCCCGCATCCTGGACAGGGTGATGGTGATGGAACTGCTCGTAGAAGACGGGGAGATTGCCGGAGCCGTAGGGTACGGGACCCGGGACGGCAAGATACACCGGATCCGGGCCAAGGCGGTGGTCATGGCAACGGGTCGTGCCAATCGGCTCTACAAGCCCTATCCCGGTCTGACCTTTGCAATCCGTATGCCTCCGGCCCTTACCGGAGACGGGAAGGCGGCCATGTTCCGGGCGGGAGTGGAGCTGATCAACATGGAGTTTCTCTCTATTCCCGGACGCTGGTCCTCGAAGAACTTGATCCGCGGAGGAGGACTTCCCACCGGCTCCTATCAACCGCCGGGAACCGGAGTGAATGCCCTGGGAGAGGTGATCCGCCGGCGCAACCACGACATTGGCGGCAAGACGGTGTACGGTACGGCAAAAACCTTTGCTACGGGGAAGAGCTTTCAGGGCGAATTGGAGGCCGGACGGGGACCGATCTACGCCGACATGTCCTGGGGCAGCGAGGAAGACCAGAAGTACATGCTCTGGGCCATCGAGAACGAGGGCCTGGGACCGGGTCTCCTGCATCTGATGGACAGCTACGGCCTGGATTTCCGCAAACACAAGATCGAACTATGGCCCATCGAACCGGAGCACTCCGCCGCCGCTGCCGGCGGACCCATCGTCGACGACATCTGCCAGACCACCCTGCCCGGACTGTACGCCGCCGGAGACGAAGCGGGAGGCATTCCCGGCAGCGTCGCCCCAGGAGCCTTCACCATGGGCTATCTTGCTGCAGAGTCGGCGACTAAAAGGACTGATCAGATCAAGGCCATCCCTGTTGGCAAGGGGGAGGAGCAGGTCGTCGCGTTCTGCAACGATATCCTGAGCCGCTCCGACGGCGATCCCTGGGAAGAGGCTCAAGCGACGATCCATAACATCATGACCGACTACAACGTCCATGTCCGCTCCGAGACCATGGCAAATCGAGGACTGGAATCCCTCGATTACCTCGCCGGCACCATGCACCTGACCGCGGCGAACCCTCACGAGCTGACCCACTGCCTCGAGATGCGGAACTTGATCGATTGCGGCAAAATCATCTTCCGCTCCACCATCGAGCGAAAGGAGAGCCGGGGCAAGATCTTTCAGCGCAAAGACTACCCGGAACAGGATGACGCCAACTGGTTCTGTTTTCTAGGGCAGAAGATGGAAAAAGATGTGGCAGTGTTTCAGAAACACTCTCCATGACAGCGAAGACAGGGATCGGCATGTTCCCTGCCGGCCTACGAGGAAAGAACGATGAAGAATGATTTTTTCGTGCGCGCTCAGCCTCGAGTGAAGCTACTGGAACAGGATCAAAAGGAGGAGATCCACCGCTGTAGTCTGCGGCTTCTGGAACGAAACGGAGTGCTGGTCCACGAGGAACAGGCTCTGCAGCTTCTCAAGGAAGCAGGCTGCAGCGTTGAGGCGGATCACCGTGTCTTCATCCCCGAGCGAGTGGTCAGCCGGGCTCTACAAAGCGTACCGGAAAAGATCGAGATCTACGATCGCAAAGGAACTCCGTCCATGTCGCTGGAGGATCGGAAGGCGCATTTCGGGACCGGTTCGGACACCCCCAACGTTATCGACTTCGAGACGGGCGATCGTCGTCCCGCCGTGCTGGCCGACGTGAAACGAGCCGCCCGCCTGGCCGATGCTCTGGACAATGTGGATTTCATCATGAGCCTGGGTTTAGCCGGCGACACGCCTGTAGAGCGTTCCGACCGCTATCATTTCGCCGGTATGGTGGAAAGCTCCGCCAAACCGATCATGTTTACCGCCTTGAGCCTGGAGGGTTTACGGGACATTTTTGAAATGGCAGTAATCGTGGCTGGAAGTGCAGAGCAGGTGTGCAGAAGGCCCTTTCTCATCCACTACGCCATGGCCATAGCCCCGTTCATCCATCCCAAAGATTCGATCGAGAAAGTGCTGTTTTGCGCCGAGAAGCGGATCCCTGTGGAGTACCACTCCGTAGACATCGGGGGTTCGACCGCACCGGCGACCCTGGCGGGAAGCTTCGTCCAAGGCAACGCCCGCATGCTGAGCGGGTTGGTGATACACCAGCTGAAATCCCCGGGAGCGCCCCTGATCGTGGACACTTCCGTGGTTTTCCTCGACATGCGGACCATGGCCTCTCCTTACATGAGCCCCGAGATTCTGCTCGCCTCGATCATGAACAAGGAGATGGCCCTGTATTACGGGATCCCCACCTTCGCCAAGGCCGGAGCCGGAGACGCCAAGATCCTGGACCAGCAGGCGGGAGTCGAAATCGGGATGTCGATTCTCAACGAATACCTGATCGGCAACAACCTGATCCACGATATGGGCTATCTGGAAATGGGAATGACCGGATCCCTGGAAAGCCTGGTGATCTGTGACGAGGTAGTGAGCTTTGCCAAACGCTTCGGCCGTGGGGTTGATTTCAGTGCGGAGCATCTGGCCCTCGATGTCATCGAAGAGGTCGGACCTGCGGGCAACTACCTGACCCATGACCACACCCTGAAACACTTCCGGGAGGAGTTCTGGTTCCCAAAACTCATGGATCACAACAACCACGACACCTGGGTCAAACAGGGCAGCCGCAGCTTGTTCGAAAGAGCCCATGAAAGGGCGGAGCAGATGCTGGCAAGCCACGAGCCTCCTCCCTTGGATGCGAAGGCGGTTGAGGAAATCTATAACATCGCCAGTGGATAGCGGGGCGGACGGCGCTTGCCATTTTTCCGCCCCCTTCGTAGTTTGTTAGGTAGTTGCCAAGGAGGTGCATCGTGAAGAACAGAACGTTGGGACGAACCGGATTGAAGGTTTCGGAAATCGGTTTCGGAGCATGGGCGATCGGCGGTTCCTGGGGAACCCAAAAGGAAGAAGATTCTCTCGCGGCCTTGAACCGGGCTTTGGACCTGGGAGTCAACTTCATCGACACGGCTGCCGGGTATGGAGACGGCAGGAGCGAACGGATCATCGGCAAGGTGCTCAAAGAGAGGAACGATCAAGCCCGGGTTATCGTTTCCACCAAAACCCCTCCGGCGCCGGGACCCTGGCCGCCCTCCCCCTACTGCAAGTGGGAGGACCGCTACTCCGAAAAATATCTGCGGGAGAACGTCGAGGAGCGCTTGAAATATCTCGGCAGCGATCGCATCGACGTGCTCCTTCTGCACACCTGGACTCGAGCCTGGAACCGGAATCCGAGGCCTCTCGAAATCCTCAAAAATCTGCAGAAAGAGGGCAAGATTCGCTTTTTTGGGATCTCCACTCCGGAGCATGATCAAAACGCCCTGGTCGAATTGATTAAGGGCGGCCGGCTGGACGTTGTAGAGGTGATCTACAACATCTTCGAGCAGGAACCGGCGGCGGAGCTCCTTCCCGTGGCGGCGGAAAACAACGTCGGGGTCATCGCCCGGATGCCCTTTGATGAAAGCGCTCTGACCGGGAAGCTGACAGAACAGACCCGGTTCGAAGAGGGGGATTTCCGCAACCGCTACTTCATGGGGGATCGCCTCAAGCGCACCGTGGCGGAGGTGAAAAAGGTTCAAAAAGACCTGGAGGAAAGCGGCTATACCCTTCCTCAGGCGGCCCTGAAGTTCGTACTGGCTCATTCCGCGGTCAGCACTTCCATCCCCGGTATGCGCAACATCAAGCAGGTGGAAGCCAACCTGGCGGTTTCGGAGATGGCCGACATGTCTGAGGAGTTGCTTATACCCTTGAGAAAGCACAACTGGCGGAGGGCCTTCTGGTACGAAGGACGATAGGGTTGGGTGATTCGGGCAAGCGGCTCACCGCTCCGTGTTCTGCGATGTTATGAACCCTCCGTTCCGCATCGTTTCGGTGCCGGTACCGGCCCGGATGCCCGGTACGGTAAAAACATTTTCCGTTATCTCTCTGAAGAATACCGCTGTGGTCGTCAGTTGACACAAAACTACTATTCTATTATTATGTACAGGATCATGTACAGGGGGACGAAATGAGAGCATTGACCTATACCACTGTCAGGCAGAACCTTGCCAAAACAATCGATCGGGTTATAGATGATCATGAACCCATCATCGTAACTAAGAAGAACGATCGGGCGGTAGTTATGATTGCCTTGGAGGATTATGAAGCTATGGAAGAGACAGCTTACCTTCTTCGATCTCCGGCCAATGCTGATCGCCTGATGCGTTCGATCTCGCAGCTGGAGAGTGGAAAAGGAATTGAAAAGAAGCTGGTAGAATGAAAATCGTATTTTCCGATGAAGCTTGGAATGACTACCAGTACTGGATCGCCAATGACAGGAGAATACTAAAAAGGATCAACCTGCTCATCAAAGAGATCAGGCGCGATCCCTTTTCAGGCCTGGGTAAGCCTGAGTCGTTGAAACATAATCTCTCAGGCTACTGGAGCAGGCGCATCACAGAGGAGCATAGAATTGTCTATCGGGTTTCCGGGGATGAGCTGATGATCGCTCAACTGCGCTATCATTATAAATCGGAGTAATAGTCGATAGGGCTAATCCATCAAAGTCCCGCCATTGATATCGATGCAGGCTCCGGTGATGTAGGAAGCCTGATCCGAGGCCAGAAATAGAACGGTGTTGGCCACCTCATCAGCCCTTCCGAATCTGCCCAAAGGATGCTTCTCCTCGAAGCCCTTCATCTCATCGGCGTGATCCTGGTAGTACAGATCGAGCATCGGCGAGTAAACCGCCCCTGGGGCGACCGAGTTGGCGCGAATGCCGTGGGGTGCTCCTACCTTGGCCAGAGATTTGGTCAGACAGATCACCGCCGCCTTGGAGGCCGAATAGTCGGCCCCGGCAAGCACGCCCCCGACCTTGCCGGAGATAGAGGCGAAGTTCACGAAACAGCCGGCCTTCTGTTCGATCATCTGTTTCAACGCTTCCTGGCAGACGAAGAACATACCCTTGACGTTCACCGCGAAGGTCCTATCCCAGTCCTGCTCCGAGATCTCGAGAAAGGGCTTGATGTTGAGAATGCCCGCGGCATTGACAACGATGTCGATCCTGCCGCAGTTTTCAACCGTTTGAGAGATAAGCTGTTGAACGCCCTGTTTATTCGTAACATCCAGGGCGATCTTCAACGGATTGGCGTTAAAATCGACACGGTTATCCAGCGGGGGAAAATCGCTGTCGGTGCTGATGACCTTTGCTCCCTGACGGAGGAAAAATTCCTCCGTCTTAGCCCCGATCTGTCCCCCGCCTCCGGTGAGAAACACCACTTTTCCAACAAAATCGAGCATCTTTTCCTTCATTTCGGCAACCCTTCCGCTGATGGATCATTGCCCCTTTACCTGCACCCATTAGAGTACAGACGAGGATGATTGTCAAATCGTGGAGTTCGTAAGGGATTCCAACTATTGAAACTGAAGTGTTATTGTTGGGTTTGACAGCTGCACTACAATGTGATAAATATGCTCTGCATGTTGAAGATTATACAGAATCCACTGTATCTTCAGGACTATTTTTTAGCCTGGTATCCCAAATGGTTTCCCTAATACCCCTCAACACTGTCCGATCGCGATAACTGGCTGGTTCAAATCAGCAAAACAGGGTCGCTGTCCTGTTCAACATCAAGTGCTTAACATCTTGAGTACCCACCGGAAGCGGTCCAGGAGAGCGACAACATACTTCTATTATAGTAAGGAGCAAATTACCGATGGAACTATTTCAACAAATTGTAGAAGCCACGGTAGCCGGCGACCAGGAGCGCTGCGTGGCTTTGGCTCAGGCGGTTCTCGACGAGGGGGTCGATCCGCTGGAGGCTATCGAGCAAGGCTATACCAAAGGTATGGCGATCGTCGGCGACAAGTTCTCCCGCATGGAGTACTATCTTCCCGAGCTGATCCGCTGTGCCGATGCCATGAAGGCGGCAATGGACATTCTGAAACCCCACCTGGGAAAAGGTCAGAACGCCGGTGTTCCAGGCACGATCGTGATTGGAACGATCCAGGGGGACCTTCACGACCTGGGCAAGAATATCGTGAAGACGATGCTTCAGGCAGCTGGTTTCACCATCCACGATCTGGGTTGCGACGTCCGGGTCCGTTCATTTATAGACAAGGCGGAAGAGCAGGATGCCGATGTCATCGCCGCTTCGGCGATCCTGACTACCACAATGGCCTACATGCCCGACCTGGTGAATCTTCTCTCTGACATGAATCTTCGAGACAGGTTTAAGGTCATGATCGGGGGCGCACCGGTCACCCCGGAGTACGCCGAAGAAGCGGGCACCGACGGATACGGGGGAAATGCCGCCGAGGCGGTCGAAACGGCCAAAGCTCTGGTGCAGTCCAAGAAGGGGGGTAAATAGGATGATCGGATTTTGGGATGTATACAAACGCAGCGAAACGGGCCCCTTTATCAAGGAGCAGGATTTCGACAGGCAGGTCGGTACCGTTGCCGGACAGCTTGTACAGAAGCACGAGATTCGCTTCGACCCGGAGCAGGTCATCCCGGCGGACGACGGGCTGGCCGACCGGGTATACCAGGCTGCTCTGGAGTTGTTCCTCGAGCTTGGCATCTACTGCCGTGACAGCAGCCGTCTGATCAAATTCAGCCGGGAAGAGGTACAGTGGGCGCTGAAACACGCCCCGACCTCCGTGACCTACGGTCAGGGGCCGGATACCCGTATCATGCGGCACCGGAAGATCGAGGACTCGCAGCCTCCGTTCTGCCTGAACACACCGGTTGGCTGTACCGTCGCCGAGGAGCGGTTTGTGGCTATGGTACAGAGCTACGCCCAGGAGCCTTTGAGCGACACTTTCTCCAGCGCTTTCAGCCAAACCGTGGGGGGGCGGCCGATCAAATCGGGCACACCCCAGGAAGTCGAAGCCGCGATCTGGAACGTGGTCAAGCTGCGGGAGGCAGCCCGGGCGGCGGGCCGACCGTTGATTGGGATCCACAACCTGATCTCCAATGCGGAGAAAACCGATGCTACCCTGGCGGCGATCCAGGAGGAGTTCGGCGCCCACCCGAACGACGGCCTAGGGATAGCTGCAATCGCCGAGATGAAGGCCGATTACGAGCGAATGAAAAAGGTCGTCTTTCTCGACCACAAGGGATACAACCGCTACGGATTGTACGGCCCGATCATGGGTGGATACGCCGGAGGACCGGAAGCCACGGCGATCGTCCATGTGGCTCACCATTTTCTCGGACTGCTGGCCTTCGGCGCTCAGTGGCACGACGGATTCCCCCTGCACCTCATGCAGGGCTGCAACAGCACCCGGGACTTACTCTGGCTGATCAGTGTTACAGGACAGGCGCTGGCCCGAAACACCCATCTTCTGATCGGAGTCAGCCCCTTCACTGCGGCCGGGCCGTGCACCGAGATGGTGGTTCACGAGATCGCCGCAACCGTTCTGGCCGCTACGGTATCCGGATTGCACCTCAACCTGGTCGCGGTGGCCCGAAACAAGCTCCCCGAACGCTCCAGCGGCATGGAGGCCAGGATCGGCGCGGAAACGGCCCACCTGATTGCCAAGCAGGGGATCACTCGAAAAAAGGCCAACGATATCGTGAAAAAGATATTGGGGGAGTACGAGAGCCAAATCCCCGAAGCGCCAAAGGGAAAGCGCTTCGACGAATGTTACGACTTGAAAACGGTACGGCCCACCCAGGAGTACCTCGATGTGTATGACAAATGTAAAGAAAAACTCACCGGGTTTGGGCTGGAGTACAAGGAATAGGAGGAACAACCATGACCGGCGCCAACTTCAGGCACATTCCCAACCTGACCTATCTTTCCCGGGCTCAAGCGGAGAAGATCCACGCTGCCAGTCTGGAAATCCTGGAACGAGTCGGTGCGCTGATCGACGATGAGGAATCTGCAGCACTGCTACGTAAAGCAGGCGCTCGGCAAGCTGAAAACGGGACCTTCCATATATCGCCGAAGCAGGTGGAATGGGCCCTGTCGGTTGCTCCGAAACGGATCGTGCTCCATAGCCGCAACGGCCAGCCGGTCATGCCCCTGGAGCCGGGGCGGATCTACTTCGGTCTGGGATCGGATTGCCTGTTCATCCTGGATCACCGAACGGGGGAGCGGCGTCAGGCTACTCTGCAGGATGTGAACGAGGCCATCCGCCTGGCCGACGCCCTACCCAATATCGACTTCCTCATGTCCGCGGTTCTGCCGTCGGATGTTCCCACAGAGGCAGCCAATCGCCTCCAGATGCGGTCCATGATCGAGAACAGCAGCAAACCGATCATGTTCGTAACCAACGATTTCGACAGCTGCCTGGACGTTGTCCAGGCGGCGGAAATCGTTGCAGGCGGAGCAGAGAACCATGAGAAAAATCCCTACGGCTGCTGTTACATAAACGTCACCGCGCCCCTGCGGCACAATGTGGATTCTCTGCGGAAACTGCTGTTCCTGGCCGAAAAAGGATTGCCCACCACCTACACCCCGATGGTTCTGCGGGGAGCGAGCGGGCCGGTGACCAGTGCCGGCGCCGTAGCCCTGGCCAATGCAGGGGAGCTGGTCGGGCTGGTTCTGGCACAGTTGAAACGGGAGGGGGCCCCGATCATCCACAGCGGCGGCTACGGGGATGTGTTCGACATGCGCACCACCACGGGTGCCTACACAGGACCGGAAAGCTACGGCGCACGCACGGCAATGGGCGCCTATTACGGCCTGCCGATCTTCGGACTCGGGGGATCCAGCGACTCAAAACTGCCTGACGAGCAGGCCGCAGCGGAAGCCTCCCTGACCCTGCTGTTCGAAACGTTGGGCGGAGCGAATCTGATCCACGACGTGGGGTATCTGGAGAGCGGCAAGTGCTATTCCCTGGAGATGCTGACGATCTGCGACGAAGTCATAGGCTATATCCGCCGCTACTGTCAGGGAATCGAGGTCAACGACGAGACGCTTGCTTTGAACCTGATCGCCGAGCTCGGCCCGGAGGGGGATTACCTGTCCAGCGAGCATACGGTGAACCACTACAAGGAAACCTGGTATCCCCGCCTGTTCAACCGCAACCACTACGACGGCTGGCTGGCCGAAGACGGCCTGACCCTGCGCCGGCGAACTCAGAAGAGGGTGGAGGAGATCCTGCAAAGCCACACTCCTGAGCCGCTTGAGGGGAAGATCAAACAGGAAATCGAGGCTATCCTGGGATAAAGGGAAAAGGCAGCCAACGCCTGGATCGAAACCGGAGGCATCCAGTGCACGGTCGAACCGCGATCGACAACGGAACGATTCCCACCATCTGCAGACAGTGCGACATGCGCTGCGGGATCGAGGCGGTTGTGGAGAACGGCCGGATCGCCAAGATTACGGGGATGAAAGCCCACCCCCAGAACCGGGGCCGACTCTGTCCAAAAGGACCGGCCGCCATCGACACGGTCTACCACCCCGAGCGCCTGCTCAAAGCTCTCAAGAGGAACCGAAGCGGCTCCTTCGGCGAGATCTCCCTGGACCAGGCGATGGCGGAGATCACCGACAGGTTGACCGCTATCGGGGATAAGTACGGCAAGCGGTCCATCGCCGCCTGGCACGGTGAAGCTCTGGGCTTCGCCCAGCAGGAGATGTACCCCCGGCGATTTCTCCACGCCCTGGGCAGTCCGAACTTCCTGTCGGTGAACTCCCTCTGCTATGTCAGCCGCTACATCGCCTACCGGCTGGTCCAGGGATACTGGAACGCCTGCCCGGATTTCCGCAACGCCCGCTGCATCCTCCTCTGGGGTACCAATCCGCCGGTGTCTCACTTCACCTTCATGCATCTGATCGACGAGGCGCAGCGCCGGGGGGCCAAGCTGATCGTTATCGATCCACGGATCACGGAGATCTCCCGCAAGGCGGATCTCCACCTGCGGCCGATGCCCGGTACCGACGGGGCCTTGGCCTGGGGCTTGATGCAGCAGCTCATCGAAACCGACCGCTACGACAAGGAATTCATCTCCCGGTACAGCGTCGGCTTCGATGAAGCGGCGAGATATGCCGGGAGATTCACGACCGATGTGGCGGCCGAGATAACCGGCCTGTCCCCGGATCAGATTGAAGAATGCGGGCGCCTGGTCAGCGCCGGCTTGCCCCGAACGATCAACTACGTAGGGGTTTCCATCGAGCACCAGGAAAACGGGGTGAACGCGGTGCGCGCCATCGCCTGTCTTGGGGGATTGACCGGGGCGGTGGATCGCGAAGGAGGGGATCCCTGGCCTGAAGCTCTCGGGGAGCGCTCCCTCACTCTTTACGACGAGCTCCCGCTGCTGGAGGAAGAACCGATCGGGGCGGTGGACTACCCGGTGCTCTACGACTTCTACAAAGAGTGCAACACCATGAAAGCCGTGGAGGCCATGCTTGGCAACGGACCGTATCCGCTACGAGCCTTGATCGTGGCCGGCGGAAATCCAGTGAATACCAATCCCAATACCGCCAAGGTCGCCGAAGCCTTCGCCGGGCTGGATCTACTCGTGGTCCGGGAACTCTTTCTGACCGAAACCGCAGCTCTGGCCGACTACGTGCTGCCTGCGGCTTCATTCATCGAACGCTCCGAGATCCACATCTACGCCCACTACCAGTTGGTCTCCCTGTCACGAAGAGTACTGCAAATTCCCGGAGTCCTCGACGAGTATTCGTTTTGGCGGGATCTGGCCCACAGATTGGGCTTTGGGGCCAAATACTTCCCATGGCAGACAGAAGAGGAAGTCAACCGCTGGCTCCTCGAGCCTACCGGGATTCTCCCGCAGCAGCTGGAGCAACACCCTGAGGGCAGGGAATACAAATCGATTCGCTTCGGAAAGTACCAAAAGCAACCTCTGGCTACTCCTTCAGGAAAGTTCGAGTTCAGCTCCCGGTATCTGAAGGATCTCGGTTATCCGGCACTGCCGATCTACGATGAACCGCACTACGTACGCCACCGCTCAAAGGACTTACCCTACCTGTTGATCAGCGGTGCCCGCAAGCGGGTGTATCTGCATTCCCGCTACCGGAACATCCCCCGGTTCCGGCGCCTCCACCCACGGGCTGAGATCGAGCTTCATCCGGCGGACGCTGCCGCCCTGGGTGTTCGGGAGGGCGATCAGGTACGGGTGAGCTCTGAAATCGGTTCGATCGTCCTGCCGGCAAAGATCCTGGGGGAGGAGGAGATCCTACCCGGACTGGTGCAGATCACCCACGGTTGGGAGGGACAAGGAAATGTGAACCGCCTGACCTTCGACGGCATCACCGATCCGATCAGCGGCTTTCCCCTGCTCACCTCCGTACCCGTACGGCTCGAACGAGCAGAAGCGGAAGGCCGATCGATCTGATGGAAATGAAGGCCGGAGGTCCGCGAAGATTACAGGGAAAGGTCGCGATCGAGGCGGATGTGACGGAGGGCATACGGCTCAGTAGTCCGGTCAACCGCCTGGAGCAGCGGTCAGCCCGGCTTCAGGAAAAAAATACATCTTTCAACACAAAGGAGAAATGGAATGGCAATAGAGTTGAAGCTGCGCGTTGGTGATGAGGTTGCCTCCTTCGTCCTGTTCGAAGACAAGGCCCCAAAAACCTGCCAGAAGCTCGTCGAGTCTCTTCCATTGAAGAGTGTAGCAATCATTGCCAAGGTGGCGGGACTGGAAATTATGATGCGGGTTCCCTTCTTCGTGGACACGGGGGGTGAAAACGAGATCACCGCCCAAGAGCCGGGAAATGTATGTTTCGTACCGGTATCGCAGAATGTCTGCATTTTCTGTGAAGATCTTCCCGGTCTGGGTCCCTGCAGCTGGATCGGCAGAATCACCGAAAATCTGGAAGGCATCCAGAGAGAAGCCCGGAAGTGCAAGAAGCAGCAGGGCGCCGAGATGGAAATCTACGAACCGGGAAACCCGTACACACCCACGAAGAAAGACAAGCAGGGGAAATCATTCATCGAAAAGCTTCGTTCGGTTCGGGAGGAAATGTGGACCAACAAGCCCCGGGAGATCGCCGAGGCACTGGACAAATCGAAGGGCTACACAGACTCGTGGGGCTCGTCCTTCTTTCCCACCCTTTACGCCTGGGAGGAGACCGTGGCCTCCCGCAACACCCTCCTGACCCTCCGAACAACCTCGCTGGAATCCGATGCGGACCTCAACACCTTGAAGCTCATCGCCAAAAACCTCCTCGATCTTTACGTGTCCTATTTCAGGATGACGAATATGCGGGATACGACCGAGCTGCTCCGGGAAGCCACCCGGGCGGTGGAGAAATCGAGCTCCAAAGCGGAGCTTCAGGAACTCCTCGATGAGCTGATCCGCTACAGCGGTCGTCTGCACTACTGGATCGAACCGATGATGCCCTGGGAGGACATCATCCGGACCTTTGATTCCGCTACGAGCTGAAACGAGAAACCAAAACACCGCCATTGTGAATCAACTGAAAGGAGGAAAGAATGGAAGGCAAGGTAAGAGGAGACAAGCGCTACTACGGACAGGCGATTGGGATAGCCCTGCTGGACCAACTCCACTCCCAACCTCTGATTCCGGGTAACGTCGGCAATGCCAGCACCTACGACTTCCCGGTTCGCTTGAAGGTTATCAAGGGACTTCACGACAACCCCTACGCCCCGGTTCGGGATGAAAAGGGCCGGTATACACCGGATGTACAGAGGACCGTGGATACGGTCAAGGAGCTGGCCGCCGATGGTGTCCGAGCGGTGGTCATGTCCTGCGGCTTTTTCTCCGTGGTACAGGAGGTGCTGGCCGAGGAGGTCGACATTCCGGTTTTTTCCTCTCCCCTGCTGCTGGTTCCACTGATCTCCCGACTGATCGGGAAACAGAGAAATGTCGGCATCCTGACTGCCTCCAAGAAACGACTCACCAAGGAGTTTCTCGAACCTGTCGGAATCGATGAGACGACTGCCTACGTGGTAGAAGGCTTGGAGGCGTCGACCGAGTTTTACGCCTGTTTCATGGGGGGAACACGAACGATCCTGGATGTCGACCTGTTACGGAAACAGGTCGTGGAAATAGCAACAGGATTTGTCAAGGCTAATCCCGGCATTGGAGCTTTGCTGCTTGAATGCAGCGATCTGCCCCCCTTTGCCGCGGACATTCAGGAAGCCACCGGCAAACCGGTATTCGACTTTATCACCTTTGTCAATACCATCCATCAGGCGGTGGTTCAGAGGAGATATTCCGGATTCATCTGATGCATTGATCTGTATCAGCTGAAAATCCCAGGGCAAAGCATAGAGCCTCATAGACCTGAGCCATCTTGGGCTGGCTCGTCGTCGTAATCAATGAGCCGACTTTGCCTTTAGGTATTGTCTGAATATGGTCTAAATTGATTGCACAGCTCTCTGGCATCCCATCCTCCAGATCCAGAACAACCTCGGACGGTATGTCACGAATCGTCGACGTGATAGGTGCAACGGTCAACTCACCCAAAAATTCAATCGCCGGATTTCTCGTCAGAATGAGAACCGGACGCCGTTTGTCTGGAACCCGAAACTTATACCACCGGACCTCTCCGCGCTTCATTCTTCACCCCAAGCCTGATCCGATTCCGGGATACTGAACTCGTCAGGACTAACAGGAAACATCGCGTATCCCTCTCTGTGTTTTCGATCCAGCTCAGCTTCTCGAATTTCTCGAAGAGCATCCCGAAGCAAACGACGTATAAAAGCGGAACGCGTCGTTCCCTGGGATTTCACAACACGGTCTACTTTTGTCACCAGATCTTCATCAATAGTCAGTTGAATTGTCCTCATTATAACACCTATCTTTATACTCTATTATAATAGCTATTATTATGTATATAGAACATCAATACACGAATGGTGTCAATGGGGTTTATATCAGAACTGCTGGATCATCCCATCGAGCTGCAGATCGTCAGGCACGGAGCCCATCTCCTGCTGTACCCGTAGACAGTTTTTCATCCCTTCGATATCTATCCGTGCGTCGATCTCCCAGCGCTCGAGGTCCCGCAGCAGAGCTCGGCTAAAATCTTCTTTGGGAATCCGAAAAACCTGCGCACCGAAGGTTATCGCATCCTCCGTGTCTTCAAGAATCCTCCGGCAAGACTCCCGAAAGCCAGCCATAGCCCTGCGAATCAATTCACGGTTCCGAGCCAGTGCATCGGCACGAGCCAGGATGATTCCCCATTGATAACTGGGAAAATAGTCCCGCACCACCGCCAGAATCCGAACCCAGCCCAACCGTTCTCCGATAGCTACGAAAGGTTCGACCAAAAAACCCGCGTCCACGTTGGGTAGATCCGGTTGAGAGGATGGAGAAAAGCAGGCGACCTTCCCGTAGGCTGTACCCAGGGGCACGAGCTCCACATCCGTATCCGGGTCCAACCCCGAGGCTCTCAGCATAGAGCGGGCAAAGTAATCATCGCAGCTGCCGAAGGAGAGAATCCCGATCCGACAGCCCTTCAAATGCTTCATCCTCGTGACCTCCGGTCGGGATACCAGATAGTGGTCCAGCTTCTGGATCGTGCTGGAGCCGATCACCCGGACGGGAAGTCCGTCGGAATAGGCTTTGAGGAACGGCGGCAGGCCCATCTCACCGATCCATACCTGGCCACGAGCAACACCATCAGCCAACTCGGGTCCGCCCCAGAAATATCGAATCTCAAGATCAATTCCCCTTCTCTCGAAACAACCCCGGTGTCGTCCGTAGTATAGGGGAAAGCGTTCCAACCAGAATGAAGGCACCCCCCAGATCAAATGCTCACTCATCCGTATCTCTCCTATGTGGCCAGGATCCGATCCGCCTCGGCAACGATTCGCTTCATCTCCTCAATCCTGGCTCCGGGAATTTCCGGCTCTTTCGCGCCTGCAAGGAGCTCGCGGCAGCGATCTCCGGCCCGATCGATCAGGGTTTTCCTGCCCCCTGCCTCCCATGCGTCTCTCGATTGCCTGGAAAACAGTTCGGGCCGGAAGGCTTCCCGGCAGTGACGAAGAGTGTGCTCCGTTTCCAGGAAGTGTCCACCGGGGGATACAGCCAGAATGTCCTTCCAGGCACTCGACTGCTCTTCAAGAGTAAGCCCGACCTGGAGCTCCCGCAGTCTCCGCAGTGCCGCCACAATCTCGTCATCTACCACCAGCTGAACGGGACTGAAGGTCTTGGCCGCCTCCAACTCCCCCGCCCGTCCGAGTATGGCAGCCCCCGCTGCAGCAACCGTGAGGCCGTAGAGGCTGTGCTCAACCATCGCCTGGCCGTCTGCGTCGAAGGTATCGCTGGTCAACCCCGCCGTATGCACGGGCAGCCCATAAGCCTCGGTGAGAAACTGGGCACTGACTGCGTTGGCCTGCATGGCTTCGGGGCAGGCTTTGACCGCCCGACCGGTCATCATATCCATGCCCAGGGCCGTGGCCAAAGCGAACACCGGATGACCGGGTTTGATGAGCTGAGTCATGATGACCATGGCCAGGACTTCGATGGCGGCGGTCAAGACCGTACCGACGGTCGTGATCGGGGAAGTGCCCCCGATCACAGGCAAACTCGAAGCGTGAACCGGCAGTCCGTATTCACAGGCCTGGAGGATCACCTCGATATCCATGGCTTTCAAGCGGAAGGGCGTCAGGGAGCAGGCGATGACACTGGCCAGGGGACGTTCTTTGAGATTCTCTTGGCCGCCGGCTCTGGCGGCACACAGGTCGAACAAATACGGGAGTGTTTGTTCTGTATGCGGTTGGATCCAAACATGTTTGGTCGTGCTTTTCAGCAGGGCATTGAGGGAGTGGACATCCACAGTTTCAGGCGGGACGTCCGTCGGAGTGGGAAAGGCACACAGGTCGACATTTTCCAGCGCCCCGACGAGCCGACCCCAGGTTTGTACATCCTCGATCCTCAGAGGCCGGTACTTTCCCGTCTCGGGATCCAGATACCCCCGGGCGCCTGTACCCGTACAGACGTAGAAACTTCCGGCTGGGTGGGGAATCGGCAGAACCGGACCGCTGCTCCCACCATGATCCGGTGCTGCCAACGAGAAGTTTCGGGGCACGCTCATCAGGGCTTGCTCCTGAAGCTTTCGAGGAAAACGAACATTGCCGCTCGTAGTATCGATCTCCGCGCCCAGGCGCTCCAATTTTTCGCACATGCCCTCGTGGTGTACCTCTACACCTCGATCTGACAAAAATCCCGCTGTCTTGTCGGCTAGCTCGCCGATTTCGGAGCCTGAAAGGAAGCTATGGTGAGAATTCATAGACTTTGTCTCCTCCAAATTCAGTGCAGAATCAACAAAATTGTGCCTGATACGGCTAGGGCGGTACCAGCTATCGCAATAGCCTTGATACGCTCTTTGAATACGATGCGGGAGAGAAACAGCATCAATACCGGAGACAGTTGCAGCATCGCCGAACTAATACCTAGACTAATGAACTTCAAGGCGTTGAAATTCAGAAACACGGACAAAACCGGACCGATCATGGCGGCCATAGCTACCTTCAGCCAGTCTAGAACATTGAAATCACGGGTATGCACGTGGATCCTTTGTCTTGCCAACGCCGCGAACAGGAATATACCCGCAGTGGCAAAGGTCAGACGAGTCGTGTTTGCCGAAAGCGGCGGGATTCCTCCCAACAGAGCTTTCTTGGAGAGCAACTGGCTAACGGTTTGAATCAAGGCCAGAGCAAAACCCAACAACACACCGGTACCCAAATTCCCGGTGTTTTCCACAGAAACCCGTTTGTTCAGGATTGCCAGGATAATGCCGCCCATGACCATGGCTACAAAGAGATAGCTTACAGGATCGTGGGTTTCCTGCAGCACGATCCAGCCGGCGAAAAAGCTCATCACGGTTTGGGAGGTAAGAATCAGCAGCACCAAACGCGGGCCGATCATTGGAAGAGCGCTGATCATTGTGATGTAGCCCAGCACATACCCAACGATTCCCGAGGCCGCTAGATACAGCAGATATTCCATTCTCTCGAATTGGGGAAACAACCGTCCGTACAACCCAAGATGAATCAGCAGGTTCGCTGACAGGGCAACGAGTAATATGTACTTGGTGGATGTGATTCCCGCCTTTCGCCCGAGCAGGGTTAGAAATAAAGTATTAAATGTGTAACCGGTGGCCGCGGCAACGGATAGAACGATACCTTGTGTCATGGCACTGATTCCTGTCAATCTGAGAGGGCGACTTTGGCTGTAACGACCTCAACGGGCACCGGTACTTCCAGAGGATGCAATACTGATACGCTCAAGTGATTAACTGGCTAATCGCTCTGCCCCATCCTTTTTTCTAGCCGACCGACTAGTAAGGATAGACTAAGGGTGAGGGTTAGATACATCAAAGCGACGGTAATCCAGGTTTCAAAGATATAACGCGTGGCAACAATCACTTGCCGACCCATGAAGGTCAATTCCTGGATAGATACCACCGAGGCGAGAGATGAGTACTTGACTGTATTGATGAACTCATTGGCCAGCGGAGGTAGAACTCGTTTGATTGCTTGGGGCATGATGATGAAGCGCATCTGGTCAAACCAGGACAGACCAAGAGAGTAGGCTGCCTCTCTCTGTCCCCGTTCGACCGATTCGATTCCTGCCCTGATAATCTCTGTTATGTAAGCACCTTCGAAAAAAGCAATCGTGAAAACGCCGGAAATAAATTGTATGAAAAGAGATTCCTTGGCGAAGAAAACCGCAAGAATCGCCTTGGTGCTGTCGGATCGGCTACGAATAAATTCCTCCAGGCCCAACAGTGCCATGATCTGATCCGCGACAAAAAAGTAGAATATAAAAATCAATACGAGAGGAGGTAGGTTTCTTATCAGCTCTACATAGGTCCTGCCCACCATGCGTAAAAACAGATTCTTGCCGGTACGGAAAAGGCCCGTAATGACGCCCAGGATCGTGGCCAAGATCGTAGCCCATACCGACAGCTTGAGGGTCGTAACCAAGCCTTCTATCAGGAAGTTGGGCACCACTCGCCCCGTCTCTGTGTCTCGGCGGAACAGGAAGCGGGGAATCACCGACCAGTCGCCTCTGTACTCCAGCCCGTATTTGATACGGAAATAAACATAGACACCCAGGGCAACACAGAGTGCAATTATCACGAAATCGATAGGTCGAAACCTGGTTTTTTTTGCGATCAAGACAGGCCTTCTCTTCTACTAAGGCGAAACATCATGCTCACTTAATCAAATATAGAAATTTGTTTTGGCCTTCAGACTGCAACAATCGAAGGAGGCCACCCGCCGGACAGGCGGGTGGCTCGCAGCGAACTCAATAAGAACTAGTCCCCTAAGAGGTGCTCCCAGTCCCTGCTCCCGTACCAGTAATCTGACTTTTCTTTCAGCCAATCCTCTTTATCCGTAATCCAGGCATTGAAGAAGAAAATCGCATCCGGATCCCCTTTGCGAACGACGAAACCGGAAGGTTCTTTGGTGAAAAGCTCTCCTTTGAGAGGTTTATAGAGGATGTCCGAATATTTTGACGCCCATTCGGACGGCTTTGGAGAAGATGAGTATGCAGCGTGGGCATTGCCGTTCAGTACATCCTGTACCACCGCTTCATCTGTATCAAACTGGTGCAGCTGAGCCTTGGGGGTGAACTTTTTGGCAGCTGCAACGGGTGTAGCCCCCATTCGGACAGCGATGATGACGTTCTCCTTATTCAACTCTTCCAAGCTGGTCACACCCTTGAGCATCTTGTTGCTCACCACACAATCCATCCCGCTGTACTCGTAGGGAATGGAATAGTTGATCTTCAAAGCCCGCTCCGTGGTGATTCCCATGCCGCCGATGATCACGTCGAACTTACCGGTGAGCAGACTGGGAATGATACCGGACCATTCGGTGGGAACGAACTCCACCTCAACGCCCATGTCTTCGGCCAACTGTGTGGCGACATCGACCTCAAAACCAACCAGGTTGCCGTCCTTGTCTTTGAACGACCAGGGTACGAAGATATCAAGTCCTACCTTCAAGACCCCGCGCTTCATGATCCGATCGATCATGCTTTCCTGCACCTCAGCCGCCTCTTCCTTCGGGGCCCGGGCACAGGTGACCAACAGACCCACGACACCCACGATCAGTACGAGGGTGACCAGCACTTTAAACACACTCTTTTTCATTTCCTTTCTCCTTCCCTTTATGGATTTTGTAGAGTGTTTCGATTCACTATACCTAACTCTGTTTATCTCTTACCTCCTCTCTTCCCTTACAAGATTTGACTCAGGAAGAGCTTGGTACGATCCTCCTGAGGATTCTTAAAAAAATGCTCGACCGTACCTGTCTCTACGATCTGTCCGTCATCCATGAAGATAACCCAATCACTCACCTCCCGGGCAAACCCCATCTCGTGGGTAACCACCACCATGGTCATACCCTCCCTGGCCAGGCTCTTCATCACATCGAGGACCTCGCCAATCATCTCCGGATCCAGAGCGCTGGTGGGCTCGTCAAAGAGCATCACCTTGGGCATCATAGCCAGCGCACGGGCGATGGCCACCCGCTGCTGCTGACCACCGGAGAGCTGCGCGGGGTAGTTGTTGGCTTTCTCCGCGATCCCAACCTTTTTCAACAACTCCATGCTCAGGTTGGTGGCTTCCTTCTGGTTCTTTTTGCGCACCCTTATTTGGGCCAGATTCACGTTCTCCAGTGCCGTAAGGTGGGGAAAGAGGTTGAAGGATTGAAAAACGATGCCCACCTCTTTGCGGATCTCCAGGCGGTGCTTTTTATTGTAATCGAGAGAAATACCGTCCACTATGATTGTGCCTTCGTCCGGTTCCTCCAGCCCGTTGAGACAGCGTAGCAGCGTCGACTTGCCCGAGCCTGAAGGACCCATGATCACAACAACTTCGCGTTGGCGAATTTTCGCCGAGAAATCCCGGACTGCTTGAACACCTCCCGGGAATGCCTTGCTTACCTTATCGATCGTAATGATATGCTCGCCCAACTCTTTTTCGCTCACGAACGTACTCCTACCGATCAGGTTAAGATTTTGAACCTTTTCTCCATATAGAATACGACTGTAGATAGAGTCACCAAAATGACAAGATAAATTGCCGCCGCGGTGAACCAGACCTCGAAGGTGAGAAAGGTGTCGGCCGCAATGATCCGCGCCTGCAGCGCCAGATCACTGAGGGAGACTATACTTACCAAGGCTGAGTCTTTAATCAGTGTGATGACCTGGCTGGTCAAAGGGGGCAAGATGCGCCGGATTGCCTGGGGTAGGATGACGTCACGATAGGTATTGAATGTGCTCAAACCCAGGCTGTGGGCCGCTTCCCACTGACCTTTGTGAAGAGAGACGATTCCAGCTCTGAAAATCTCCGAGACATAGGCGCCTTCGAACACGCACAAAGCCGCCACTGCAGAGGCGAAGCGTCCAAAACCTAAAATCGGGCCGATTACAAAGTACATGAGGTATATCTGCACAACCAACGGAGTGTTACGAATTGTTTCCAGGTATACTCGGGAAACGATCCTGCCCATAAACGAGCCGGACAGCCTAATCAAGGCCGTCGCCAACCCGATGGCAAAAGCCAGAACCAAACTGATGCCTGAAATCTTGAAAGTAAAAAACAACCCCTGAATCAGCTGGCCAGCCACGAGCCGACCGTCTTCAATTCTGAACAGATAACGGGGAATCCTGTACCATTGCCAGTAGTAGCCGAGTGTGGAGGTGCTTAGAGACATCAGCCAGACTATAGCAGCAACGAGGAGGAAGTATTGAATAATGTCTATCCAGGGTGGGCGAAACAGAAATACCCGCTGCTTGAGCCAGTGGTATGGTGAGACTCTTAATTTAATTTCTACTTCCATGATTCATTCTCTGTCAACTAACAATCAGCGACGTCACACACTCGAAGAACAAAAGTATAGATATGCATCGTATCGTTGTCAATCTTGACAGTTCCGATAGACAACAGATATCTTTTCCCTATCCCTGCATCCCCGCTTACGTAGCCTGCAGGTAATCGACAACCACTTGGACCTGTACCGCCGCGCCTATCGCCAGTACGTCCTCGTTGAAATTGAAATAGGGACTGTGCAGCGGTTGGACAAATCCCTTTTCCTCGTTGCGGATACCGAGCCACCAGTATATACCTGGGACTCTCTGCTGAAAATAGGCGGCATCATCTCCCCCGGTCATAATTCTGTCGTATTCGACCACTTTGTCCTCACCGACCACCTTGGCAGCTCCATTCTGCCACAGCTTTCCCAACTCAAGATCGTTCATAATTGTGGGATACCCGCTCTGAAGCTCGAGGGTGTAGTTACCACCTGCAGTTTCCACGACGGCTCTGATAAGTTTGTCAAAACGGCTAATCATCTCCTCTAGAAGTTCGGGAGATGATACTCTAATCCCACCCATTAATACCACCTCGGGGGGCACAATATTGCCTACGGTTCCTCCATGTATCGAAGCGAATTCAAATATCAACGGTTCGCCGGGAGCCAGGCTTTTAGGCAGCGTGCTCTGGCTGTTGGTCATGATCAACGCCGCCATCAGTAACGGATTGACAACCTTATGAGGCATGCCGACATGACCTCCGATGCCTTCCAAGGTAAGCGTGAAGCTGGTGGAGGAGGTGCTTGCTTTTCCCAGCTTGACAACGACGGTTCCTTCCTCGAATTGAGGATACAGATGAAGAGAAAAAATAGCATCGACCCGTGGATTCTCCAACACTCCATCCTCGATCATTGGCACCGCTCCGCCGGGAAGGGTGTCCTCGCTGGGCTGAAAGATGAACTTCACATTCCCAGGGAGTTCTTCTAGATCTCGGGTCAGAATCTCCGCCGCTCCCAGCTGGATGGCCGTATGAGCGTCGTGCCCGCAAGAATGGGCGACTCCAGGACTTGCCGAAGCATAATCTACAGATTTCTGATCCTGCATGGGTAAGGCATCGATATCTGCACGCAGGGCCACGGTTTTCCCATGGGTTGTGCCCTGCCCACTACCGCGAAGCACCCCGACGACTCCGGTCCCCCCTACACCGGCGTGCACCTCCAGTCCCAACTCTTTCAGACGATCGGCAATCATCTGAGCGGTTCGGGTCTCCTGCATCCCCAACTCCGGGTGCCTATGAAGGTCCCGACGGATCGATCGCATCGTCTCGAGTACACCGTAGGCAGCGTCCAAGTACTTGTTCCTCCCCTTCGCATCGCCTGAGCTCTTCATCGGTTCACGTTGATCCTTCCTGCTTTCATCTCTCTAAAAGCTCCGTTATTCGTACCCGGATGCGATCGAGGGCCTCTACAGATCCCAACTCGCTCCACTGCTCCCGGGTGGCCCGCTGAAAAATCGATGGCTGCCAAAGCGCCGTACGCATGTTTTTCAGGGTGTGCTCGTCCATCAGGAAGGAGTGATCCTTGTACCCTCTGCGGGTCACATCCACGGCCAGGCTTTCCCCGTTGACACTGATCCCCTTCACGAAGCTCTTGAGAGAACCGGCGATCTCATCGCAGAGCACGAGCATTTCCAAGGACCCGGTTTTCCCCGCGGACAGATAACCGAGGTTATGGATGAAGGAGGTCCCGGAGAGCACAGCGACCTGAAGATTCATCCCGGCTTCCGCCGCCGCCTGGGCGTCGACGGTGTGGGAGTCCGAACAGCCGGCTCCAAACCAGGTCGGGATTTTCAGGTCACCGAAAAAATCGACCGCTCCCAGGCAGGCCAGGCTGTACTCCGGCGATCCGTAGGTGATGCCTCCGGTCATCAGATCCATGGGCAGCACCGCCGAACCGGAAATCACCGGCGCTCCGGGCTGCTCGAGCTGATGGACTACGATCCCGGCCAGGATCTCAGCAGAGGATTGAGCGATTGCTCCAGCCAGGGTCACCGGACCCGCCGCCCCCGTGACAAGGGCGGGATAACAGACCACGGGAAGACGGTGGCGGGCGCAAAACTTAAGGCGGCGACAAGCCTCTTCCCCCAGCTGGAGGGGAGAGTAAGGCCCTGTCAGATCCAGAGCGAAGGGTTTCTCGGCGAGTCTGTCCCATCCGCCGGCCAGCTCTGCCAAATAGCTCCAGATCTCCTCATCCTCTTTCTCGTCGTGGGCGATAAAGGCCAGTGGCTTTCTGGTGCCCTCGGTGAGCACCTTGACGGTGGCCATTGCCTGCTCCGAAGGGGGGAGATCGCTTGGATTGCCAAGACCTGCGGCCATGTCGATATTCGGCAGACGGTCACAGAGCCGGGCGGTTTCTTCGATGTCCTTTACCGTGTACAGTCTGTGCTCTGCACTGCGGTAGTCAAGAACATTGATGCTGTTCAGTCCGGGTGCAAAATGGGGAAGGGCATCGCCACTGTCCACAGCCACATCACCGTTCCTGTCATAAAGCACCATCTTCTCCGGAACGCTGGTGATAGCTTTTTGCACCAACTGTTCGTCGAAGTGAAGGTATCCGTCCTCACTCTCCCCACATCCGGCCTTCTGCAGCATACGGCGGGTGTCCAGGTCCTTCACCATCATCCCCATCTCCTGAAGAATCTGGATCGCGGCCTGGTAGATTCCTTCGGAATCCCCTTCGGAGAGCAGCCGCAGCTTCACATTCCCCTCCCGGCGGCCAAATGCTGTTCGGCAAAACTCTTCAACCTTCTGATACCCTCCTCCACCTGTTCTTTCTTCGATATTACCGACAGCCGCAGGTAGCCCTCTCCTGCAGAGCCGAACTCCGTCCCGGGCAGAGTGGCTACGCCGGCCCCCTCGATGAGCTTCATGCAGAGATCCAGAGAGGACAGTTTAAAACAGCGGATATTGGGAAACAGATAAAACGTTCCGTTCGGGGGAACACAAGTGACTCCCGGAATCGACATCACTCCTTGATAGAGGAGCCGGAGCTTGTCCCGAAACTCGCGACGCAGAGGCTCGATCTGCTCCCGGGGACAATCCAGAGCAGCCAGGGCCGCCGCTTGCCCGATCGTGGAAGGGCAGAGCAAAAGGATATAGTGAAGCTGTTTCACGTGGTGGATCAGTTCCTTGGGCCCTGCAACATATCCAATCCGCATCCCCATCATGAAGTAGGATTTGGAAAATCCCTGCAGGGTAAAGGTGCGTTCCTTCATGCCCGGGAGCGAGGCGATGCTGGGCGGGGGTTTGGGCTCGGTGAAGTCCCGGTAGATTTCGTCCACCGCCACCAGCAGGTCTCGTTCCCGCACCAAGGCCGCAATAGCCTCTATGGTTTCATCCGGCCAGGTGACTCCGAGGGGGTTGTTGGGATTGGAAAAAACGAGGAGGCGGGTTTTGGAAGTAATTGCCAGCTCTAGATCCTCGATGCAAGGCACAAAACCTCTCTCCTCCCGTAGCGGAACAAATACCGGTTCTGCGCCGCAGGCTATAGCGTCGAGCAGGTAGTTGGCGTAATGCGGTGAGGGTATGAGCACTTCATCCCCTCGGCGCAGCACGGTTCGCATGACCGCATAGAGAGCTTCTTGAACGCCGTGGGTGATCAGGATCTCCTCTTCCGGATCAGCCTCGATGCCGCATTCGGCGCTGAGCTTTTCTGAAAGCTTACGCCGAAGCTCAAGGCTCCCCCAGTAGGCTGTGTAGCGCATGGGACCGGAGTCGACCCGCTCTTTAATGCGGTCGCGGATGAAGGGGGGCATTTCCATATCCGGATTGCCGGACATTAGATCTATCACGTCGGCCCGCGCTTCCGTGACTGCTTTTATCCTCTTCCGATCCCCGTATGGAATCGCGGCTACTTCCGGATTGACCCTGATCACGTCGGCCATTCTTTGTCCTTTTTCCCTGCTTTACCTTTCTTGACTCTACCGGTCCTGTCACAGCCAGACGCACCTATCGTATTGTCGCTTATTATGCAACGCCGTTTCGCTTAACGCAATAACGATTATAAATCAGAACGAAAACGATGTCAAACGCATTCAGATGTACAAGTCCTGGTTTCGACCTCCCTGGCGTAAATATGTTTCTTGCTATACGGAATCGTCGCCTTTGACAACCTCACGAGCCGTCGCTATACTGGCGGCCGTTGTAATAAAGTGAAACCCGGTTCTATAATCGTTAGCGTGTTGTAGGGGCAAAACTACATGATCAAACCTCAACTGAGTTTCTTGGACAAACTTCAGTGCGAACAGATCCACCAGGCGGCTTTGGAGATCCTTCGGCGGACCGGGGTCCGGGTTTTCCATGAGGAAGCGCTGAGCCTCCTGGAGGAGGCCGGTTGCACCGTTACCGAGGAGAACCTGGCACGCATTCCTCCCGCCCTGGTGGAATGGGCGCTGCAGCAGCCGCCCTCCCGGGTAGCGTTATGCAGGCGGGGAAGCAGCGAGGTCAGCGCGGCGTTGCAGGAACGCAATGTGAACTTCGGCCCCGGGTCGGACTGCCCGAATTACGTGGACCCGCGGAGCGAAGAACATCGCCTGTTCGCGCTGAAGGATCTAGAGTCCATGCTGCGGCTGGTCGACTCGCTTCCCGAACTCTCGTTTGTGATGTCCATGGGCATCCCTTCCGACTATCCGGGAAACAGCTACCGCAAGCAGTTCGCCCTGATGATCCAGAACACGGTGAAGCCGATCGTGTTCGTCTGCGACGACGGAGAGGACTGCCGCGCAATCACGGCGGCGGCGGTGGCAGTGGCCGGCGGGCCGGAGAAGCTGCGGCTCAACCCGACGCTGCTGCTGTACTGCGAACCGACCACCCCGCTGCAGCACAGCCGAACGGCGCTGGAGAAGCTCCTCTTCATGTCCGAGTCGGGGCTGCCCATTGTGCATTCGCCGGCGCCTATGATGGGGGGGACCGCGCCGGTAACCATGGCTGGCGGGCTGGCCCTCGGCATCTCGGAGGTCTTAAGCGGCCTGGTAATCCACCAGCTTAAACACCGCGGCTCCCCGTTTGTGTTCGGCAGCGGGCTGCATCATCTGGACATGCGAACCTCGATCAGTGTGTACGGGGCGCCGGAGTTTCAACTGGCCCGCCTGGCCGTCGCGGACCTCGGCCGTTACTACGGGCTTCCGACCTGGGGATATGCTGGACACTCGGACAGCTGCCTGTTCGACGAGCAGGCCGCGGCAGACGCCGCCGTTTCAGCCCTGACCGCCCTGCAGAGCGGAACGAACCTGGTGCACGATGTCGGCTACCTGGAAGCAGGCCTGAGCTGCTCCCCGGAGATGATAGTGTTCACCTGCGAGCTGATCGAGATGCTGCGCCGATTTCAGAAGGGTTTCGAAATCGACAAGGAAAATCTTGCCCTGGAGGTCATTCACGCGGTTGGCCCCGGCGGCAACTTTCTCGCCGAAGAGCACACGATCCGGCACTTCCGGGAGTACTGGCAGCCGACCCTGTTTTCCCGACAGCGTTTCGACGTGTGGAAGGAGGAGGGGGCCGCCACTCTGGGCAAACGCCTCCGGGAGAAGACTGTTGCGCTGCTCGACCAGGCCGAAGGCACGCCGCTTCCCCCATCCCAAAGCGAAGAGGTAGAATACATCCTCGAACTTAAGGAACGCCGATGAATGGGTCGCAAGAACGGGGGTGGAGGCGCGAACGCCGATGAACGGATCCTCTTCCGTCATGCCTGACGCTCGGATCGACCCGGCATTCCAGCCGGACCGAATGCTTCCCCTGTCCGCGGAAGGACTGTCCGCGATTCACCAGGCTACCCTGGAGGTCCTCTCACGCACTGGCTTTCGCTTTTCTTCCGACCAGACCCTCGGGTTGTTCAGGAAGCACGGGTTCCGCAGCGAGGGTGAGCTGGTTTTTTTCACCGAGCGGCAGGTCCTGGACGCGTTGGAAACCGTGCCCAAGGGTTTCACCATCCTGGCCCGCAATCCAAAGCACAACATCCTTATGAAGCCTGGGGTCACGTCTTTTGGGTTGGGTCGAGGCGCGGTCAACTGGCTGGAGCCCTACGGTAAATTCCGCCGGGGCGGCAAAGAAGATCTTCTGGCGGCGACCAAGCTGTGCCAGAGCATGGATGTGCTGGAGTTTTGGGGCCCCCTGATCTACCCGTCGGATGTGGAGGCTGCGAACGCCTATCTCTGGAGTTGTCAGACGATGGCCAAGTTCACCGACAAACCGTATATGTACACCAGCCGGGACGACATCGATCTGGTTGCCCTGGCCTACGGGACCTCGAGGGGGCAGATGGCCGCCCGCAGCGACTTCGAGCGTTCCTACGGGCATACGACCGGGATCGCGACCTCACCCCTCAGCCTGACCGCCGATGACTGCACGAATCTCATCGAGTACGCCCGCTGTGGAATCGCTTTTCACATCGCCTCCCAGCCGATCGCGGGAACCACCGGACCGGTGACCCTCGCCGGTCTGGTCGTGCAGCAGAACTGCGAGAACCTTGTCCCGATCGTGCTCTCCCAGCTCGTCCGCCCCGGATGCCCGGTGTTTTATGGAGCGATCGGAGGAAGAGCGGATATGCAGTCCCTCCGGCCCCGGTTCGGTACTGCGGAGGCCAGGGTGATCGAACGCGCCGGCAGTCAGATGGCCCGTTTTTATGGCCTTCTGTGCCGGGGTAACGCGGGATTGACCGACTCTCCGGCCTGCGATTTCCAGGCCGGTGCCCAGTCCATGCTCCACACCCTTTTAGATCTCCAGAACGGGCCCGAGTTCCTGCCGGGCTGCGGCCTTTTGGGAAGCTACCTCGGCGCCTCGCTCGCCAAGATCGTGCTCGATGCGGAGTTGATCACTCAGGCCCGACGCTTCCTCACCCCGATATCAACGGATCCCGCATCTCTCGCCGTGGAGGTGATCGAGGAGATCGGACCGGGCGGCAACTTCATCGCCCACCCGCACACTGCCGAGCACTATCGCAGCGAGTTTCTGGTCGACAGCATCTTCCAATCCCCGTCCTATGATCAGTGGGCGGCACATGGCAAGAAGGAGGCGGTGAACCTGGCGCACGAACGCGCGCTGCAGCTGGTTGACTCCTACCAGCGGCCGGAGATGGATCCGGGCCTGGAGAAGGAAATCGATGCCTACGTGGAGAATCACTGGGTCGGTGCCTGAGCACTCGGACTGGAAATTAGAATCAACCCTCTGCCGCAGGGTTGGGGGACCCCTGGAGGTTAAGCGACAGTGAGCAGATCTCGCAGCGAACAGGCCGGCGCAGCGATCGCGAAGCCAACCGGCAGCCGGACCGTAGAGGGACACTGCGGGCTGTGCAGCTCCGCATGCGCGGTCCACATCCATCTGGAAGGCGAACGGCTCCGCCGGGTTACCCCGCGTCCGGACCACCCCTACGGTGTCACCTGCCGGCGATCCACCCGGGCGGAGGACATCGTCTACGCTTCCCAACGCCTGTTGTACCCTCAAGCCGGGTTCGGCCCTCGTGGCCGCCGGGAGTTCCGCCGGATCGGCTGGGAGGAAGCGCTGGACAGCACCACGAAATCCTTGCGAGGGATAGCGGAGGAGTATGGTCCGGAAGCGGTCTGTATCTACACCGGTCAGGGGACCTTCGAGCAATCCCTCTGGCAGATGCTCTCCCCGGCCGGAGTGCCGGAGACCTCCGCCTGGAACCTCCTGTTTCCCTTTGGCTCACCGAACACCACCGGGGCCGGGTCCAACTGCTATGCCGCCCAGGGGGTGATCGCCCCTGCTCTCAACAGCGGCGTGTGGAAGATCGATACAGTGCCCGATATAGAGCACAGCGACCTGATCGTGGTGTGGGGAACCAACCCGGCCAGCGGCTCCCCTCCGCGGCACATGACCGCCATCAAGCGTGCCTGCGATCGCGGCGCCCGGGCTCTGGTCATCGACCACCGACGGACAGAAACGGTGCGCATTGCCGGCGGCCGCTGGCTGGCGATTCGACCCGGGACCGACGGGGCCCTCGCCCTGGCCATGATCCACATCGTCATCGAAGAGCAGCTCTACAACCGCCACTTCGTGGAGCGCTGGACGGTCGGCTTCGAGGAGCTGAAGAGTTATGCGGCCGGCTTTTCTCCGGAACAGGCGGAGAGCATCACCGGCATTCCCGCGGAGCAGATTCGGCGCGCGGCCCGGGATATCGCCCGCGCCCGCGGGGCCTGTTTTCTCTACGACACGGGACTGGAGTATACCAACAGCGGGGTGCAGAACATCCGGGCCGTGATGACCCTGGAAGCCATCACCGGAAACTACGACGTGCCCGGTGGAACGCTGATCAACATTCCTCCGTGGGGCTTTTGGGTCAACCGCAGCCGCCGGCTTTCCCCGCCGACGGGCAAGATTCCGATCGGCGCCGACCGTTACCCGCTGTACACGCTGTTCCGCCGGGAAGCACAGGCCATGGAACTTCCCCGCGCCATTCTGGAGGGCAAGCCCTACCCGATCCGCGCCTTGCTGATCATCGGGGCTTCGATCCTTACCGCCTATCCCGATCCCGAGCTGTGGCGCCGCAGTCTCGAGAAACTCGAGTTCATGATGGTGGTGGACCGCTTCCCCACCGAAGAGGCGCTGTACGCCGACATTGTGCTGCCGGCCGCCACCGCCTTCGAGCACGACGGCTACGTCGTGAAAGGTAGGCGGATTTCGCTCCGCAGGCAGGTCATCGAGCCGCCCGGGGAGGCCCGCTGTGACTGGGACATCGCCATCGCCCTGGCGAACAAGCTGGGCTACGGGCACCTCTACCCCCGCAGCATCGAGGAGATGTTCGAGTGGGCCTTCGAGGGAACAGGGGTGGACCTCGCCGAACTGTGGGAAAAGCCCGAGGGAATCGAACTGCCCGCCCCGCCGATGAGCTACCGCAAGTGGGAGCTGGGGTTGCTGCGCCCGGACGGCAAGCCGGGCTTCGACACGCCCACCGGCAAGTACGAGATCGCCTCCACGATCCTGAAGCGCTACGGTTACGATCCTCTTCCCGTGTTTTCTTTTCCCCTCGAGGGTCCACTGGGCTCACCGGAACTGCTGCAGCGCTATCCTCTCGTGTTCAACTCCGGATCAAGAAACAAGGCGTTCTTCAACTCTCAGTACCACCACATTCCATCACTGGTCAGACGGTATCCGCGCCCGCTGGTGTGGATCCACCCTGAGGATGCGGCCCCGCGGCGCATCGCCGAGGGGGACCGAGTGGTGGTGAAGACCCGTCGCGGAGAGGTGTTCTACACCGCTCATGTTACAGAGGACATCGTCCCCGGGGTTGTGGAAGCGGACGCCCACGGCGGCGGCTTGATCGCGGCTCCGGCCTGGAAGGAGTGCAACGCCAACGAGCTGACCGATTTCGAGAACCGGGACCCCATCTCCGGCTTCCCCGTGTACAAAGCCCTGCTCTGCCAGGTGAGCAAGGCGGATCCATACGGCTCGGCAGGGTCTGCGGATGCGAGGGTTCCCGAAACTGAGGAGACGCCGTAAAAGGACAGACTATGAACGTGCCGATCGAGGTGATCGAGAAACAGTTGAAGGCCGCCGCGGCCAAGGTGGTATCCGAGGAGGAGGCGGCCTACTTCGCCGATCTCGTTCTGGAAACCCATCTGAGGAAAGCTCCGCGGATGAATCCGCTGGCTGACGCCGTTGAAGATCTCAAGGTCTGGGCAAAAGCTGAAGACCGCGAGCTGAAGGTAGAGGTGGATAGGGAGAGCGTGCTGCTCGTGGATTTCAATCGATTGGCGCCTTCCCTCAAGATCAAGTACATTCACGACGAGCTGGAGCGCCGGGCCCGCAGGAACGGGATGGCCGCCGTGGGCTTCCGCAACTCTTCGGCCATCATCACCCTGAATCCCTGGTCCGAGGGTCTGGCCCGGCGGGATCTAATCGGTATCACGATGTTCAACGGCGGCACCCGCTGCCTTGTTCCCTTCGGCGGCACCCGGGGCGTGTTCGGGACCCTGCCGCTAGCCTACGCCGCCCCGACTTCGGACAAGCCGATCATCCTGGACATGGCCATGAGCGAGATCCCCTTCTTCCAGATCAAGAACTCCAAGGAGGGGGGTGTGAGCCTTCCACCAGGGACAGCGGTGGATCGTCGCGGTCGTCCCACCACCGACGCAGCTGCAGCCCTCGGGGATGACGGGGTGGCCAACCTTCTCCCCATCGGCGGAGGATTCAAAGGCTACGGCCTGGCCATGCTGATAGAGATCCTGACCGGATCGCTCGTGCGCAGCCTGCTAAGCACCCGGCAGACCCCCGGATGGAATCCCCCGGAGTACGGAGCTCTGGTCTGCGCCGTCGATATCGCCAGCTTCACCGATCCCGATCGCTTCAAGAAAGAGCTTTCTAAAATGTGCGCGGAGATCCGCCGCCAGAGTCCCGCTGAAGGCAGGAGTGCAGTCGTCATCCCCGGCGATCGGGGCCACCGGAAGGCCGCCGCCGCCCGAGAAGTGGGGGAGATCGAGCTCAAGGTTTCAGTGGCGGAAGAACTACAGAAACTGGCCTCCTAGTTGCTCGCCTCCATAATATACGCTATCAGCCGCTCAATAGATAAGCTGGTGTGAATCACGACCCTTCGTGGGCATGAGCTATCGATGGAGCAGTTGCTGTAGATTTTCCATCGTCAGCAGCGATGCCTCCGACGGTCTTTCCAGGAATGGGCGAATGTCGTTGACAGCTGTTGTCCAATCGAGTTCGCTCAGTCTCTGTTCTACAATACCTCTCCAGGTCCGGCTTTCCAGTGGCGGTCCTTTCCAATCGGTTTGTCTCAAGGCGTTGTTAAGTAATACCAAGTTGGGCTCAGGCCAGGTCGGATCCGTCAGATACCACATGAGGTCATAGAGGTCTCTTCCCTTCGTGTAGGTTCGCGAGAGCAGCGCATGCAGTTTACCCGCCCAAAGGGAGGAACGATCGTAGTGAAAGAGGTTCAGCAATACGTGGTGACGGATCAAGGTCGTTTCCGTTCTTGCGCCACTTGGCGGATTGGTGTCGACTTCCACCTTGATGACGATGACCTCATCGGGAAACGGGGACAAACCTACCTCATACAGCAGCCCCGGGACACGGACAAAGCAGGAAAGGACGGTCCCTTCTTTTTCCTTGGTGACCACTGTGTAGCCCTCGGCTTTGAGTTTCTTTCGAATTTTCCGTACAGTTTTGCCGAACGTGAATTCGGGATCGGGTCGGATGGCAGAGAAATCCAGGCCCTCAGAAAACCGCGGGAGCTGAAACAGGAAGCGCAACGCTGTACCGCCCAGGAAGGCCATGGATCGAAAGGTTCCCTGTTCCTGAAGGTACTCCCGCACCAACAGGCGTCCTGATGTGGTCGTGGAGGATTTAGCCAGAAATTGGATAATGTAATCTCTTCACCGGTTCCCTTCCTCTGTGATCAACTTTGCAACTCGCTCAGCCGCGCGCATCAGCTTGGCGGAACCGGTTCGTTGGGCAATTTCGAGCAGCTTCAGAGTATCGAAGGAAACGAGATTCTGCAGTCTAAGCTCTAGGATGTACTTTGAGGAATTTCCGCGTGGCGATGTGTAGACAAGATCGAGAAGCGCTTTTTCCGGCCTGGCCACGAAGGCCTGATTGTCCCCTGAAACCATCATCGATGTGTAGCCGAAGCAACCGACTCGATACGACCCAACGGGCAAGTTGGCGGCGTACGTCGGTCCTGGCTTCCACTCCCGACAGCAGCACGGAGGAGTGAAAGATCGGCTCTCCGCTAACAAGATCGAGCAACTCTCCCCATTTCATAGTAATAAGACGACAAATTTGTCTATTTATTGCAATAGTAATCTAAAATTCTTCGATGCCGAGCTGTTTCGGTCCAATCTGGATATAGAATGCGGGCGACGGCGGAAACCGGCAGTCCGGAACCATTTATATACACTTGACATGTATATGTATAGTGTATAGTTTTTATGTCATGAAACGGATCAACGCACTGATGGTTCGCAATAGATTCGGCGAAGTGCTGGACATGCTTGATGCCGATCATGAGCCGATCCTGATCAGCAAGGGCAAGAAGCTCAGAGCGGTCCTCATCTCTTACGAAGACTTCGTGCTTCGGTTCATTGACAAACAGGCGGAAGAAGAAAAAGAAGCCTTCTTGAACGAAACCGAAGTATGGAGAGACCAGGCCGGTGCGCAACTCGCGGACCCGGTGCAGACCCTGCGTGCCCTGCGGGGCTACGAGGAATGATCTACGTTCTCGACGCTTCCGTTGCTGTCAAGTGGTACATTCCCGGCAGCGGCCAAGAGCGGGCCGATCGGATCCTTCGGCTGCTGCTCGATCACCCGCGGCGGTTCGTGCTGCCGGAGCTCTTCCTCTACGAGGTGCTGGCGGTCCTGCACAGACACCATCCCGACGCACACGAGATCTACATGCGCCACGTGGATCGCATCGCGCGCTCTGGAGTGCTGCGCTACCCTCTGACTCCTAGTATCGCCGAGCGGATCCCTTACTTCATCGAGAAAGGACTGACCGCTTACGACGCAGCCTACGTCGCTGTGGCGCAGGAGATGAAAGGGATTTGGTTGACCTTCGACTCCAAGGCCCACGACCGGATCGCCCGCGACGGGCTGTCGGTAGACCTGAATCTTCAGGATATCCCCCGTTAGTCGCCGACGATGGCCGCTCCGGCGGTGCCTCCTGACTTGAAGATTTCGATCACTCCGGTCTGACCGTTCACCCGTACCCGGTCGCCGGTTTCGATCAGTACACAGGGGTCCTGATCCTCCTCGAAGTCAACCACCGTGGGAATCTGCAGGACCGCGGTGGCCACACCGGCGCTGGAATCGATTCGGGTAAAGATCCAACCCAGCGGAGCGGTGCCGGCCACCCGGGCGGCGCCGAAGTAGCAGGACCAGCCGTTCGAACCTTTGCTGCCCGGCATGACCAGGATCCTGCCCCTGATGGATTTTCCTCGATTCACGTTCTCGTATTCCTTGATGATCCCGGTCTCCGGATCGATGCCTCCCCAACCGGTGATGCTCTTCGGGCATACAAGTGCCTCCCCCTCCACGATCCCGACAATCACCCCACGGCCCTTTATCGTGATCTTGTCCATCGATGACTCTCCTCCCATCTGCCGGCCACAGCCGCGTCGATGCAGCGATACACATTCCCGAAAAACACCGGTTTGCTGGTTTCCGATTTGATGGAGCCTGCCTGCTTCAGGCTGTCGAATACGAAGCCGTTGTAATTCTTGAGAAACACTTCCCCGATCGTCCCGGGACAGCTGCTGGTGTAGATATATCCGCCGGCATCTTCGATGATCTTGGTATACCCGTTCTCATCGGCTATAGCTTTGATGGCATAGACCGTCCAGATCATGAAATGCACCTTCGGGCTGATTCTTCTACCCTTCAGGTAGTCTGCGGCTCTCTTGATCTGGTCGATATCGTAGTGAGGGCAGCCCAGGCTTACGAAGTCGATATCCCACGCTCCGGAATCGCAGACCGATTCGTAGGCCTCCTGCATGGCCCGCTCGTCGACAACCAGTGCTCCCGCAGGCTTTCTTCCCCGAAGCGCGTCTTCAACGGTTCGGGCCTCCGGCGTGTAGCCCACCACGTGACACATCTCACAGTTGCTGGAAATCGCCAGGGTAGTACACAACCGGCGCAATTTTTGAAAGGTAACTCCTGTAAACCGCCCCAAGATAACCGGGACGGCGCCGGTGGGCAAGGGCGCCCCGACGGTTCTGCCCAGCAGGTCCCATTCCAGAAGGCTGTTCACTTCGGTTTTTATTTCGATCAAGTGGGTTCCCCCCCGGTTCGCCTGCACATGTTTTCCCCATTTCGGCGTCCTTCCGCAGATCGCCGACCAGAAAGCGGCTTCGATCCCGTCGGAGTTGCCCATGGCTGCCCAGATCGAGTTGCCCATGATCGTGACCCCGGACTCGGTGGTGACGAAATGCTCCCCCCGGATGGGCAGCCAGCCCGTCAAATAGGGCGCGCAGGTCCCGGTTATGATGACCCCGGCCTTTCGGGCCTGCTCGAGGAACTGAGCATTCTTCTTGAAAAAATCCCTGCTCTGGGCGAAGGGCTGATACTCATGCTGGTCGCAGGGGCTGACACAGGACTGGATATAGCAGTTCTCGTAGGTCTGGTCGAACGGGATGATTTCGTCCACGGCCAGATTCATCTGAGAGAATACTTCATTGACGTCGTCGGACTTGCTGACTCCAAGGTAGTTGTGGGCGCCGCAGAACACCGTCGCCTTGGTGACCTCGCATAGCTCTTCCGCATCAAGGATCTCCGCATAGCGCACAATATTCTCCAGGCAGACCTGCTTTAGTTTCCCCTCTTTTCCGTCCAGCAGGCCTTTTTCATAGTCGCTCAGGTGTACCATGTCACATCCCCTGCAGCTCTCCGATCAGCTCGCCGACACCGGGCTGCTCCTCGAAGCTCCAAACCAGACTGATCAGCTTGTTGACCCGGGCCTTTTCCAGCACCGGATCGACCAACCAGTGGAACTTCTCTTCCATTGTATTTTCGTCCCAGCCGGGTTGCGGAAAAGTGAGCCCACCGCCCACCAGCCCCGATTCAAACCGCCTGCCGTCCTTGAGAACGAGGGTTACCGAGCTGGCGAAGCGCCCGCGGGGATCACCCTTCTCGAAGAGAAGACACAGTTCATTCAGCTCCTCCGATTCCCGTACCTCGACTTTTCCGGCCAGGGTGCGGATGGTCTCGTCCTGTAAGCGCCGCTCCAGGGTCTGCTCGGGACCGATCTCCCCGTCCACCAGCATGGCCGCCACCGGCCAGGCCAGGTTGAACTGGGCTTCTTCGGTGGTTGTAGGAAGCCGCGTGCCGAGGGCTGCAGATTCGTGAAATGTCTCGACAACGACCCTGTCGATTTGCCGCGGATCGACGTTGTGCTCATCCACCAGCTTTCTGCTTCCTTCGACCGCGGCGTGGGCCCAGCCGCAGCAGGCATAACCCTTGGCCTTCCAGGCCACCCCATCGACCATCAGATAGTTCTGGCCGATATCCGCGACCCACTCCCGATACTTTTCGAAGCTGAACAGCGTCGGGATTCCTGTAAATCCGAAAGATGCCAGCTCCGCCGCAGTGATGCCGGTCAGTGGTGCCCATCCGATGCCGTGCTTGACCATGGCCGGATGGGCGATGTCCCGCATCATGGGCAGGTTGGGGGCGTGATACTCGGCGATGCCTATGGCATTCCTGGCCTGATCGACGTCAAGCTTCATCAGATGCGCCGCCACAGCGGCACAGGCCACCGATCCCCAAGATCCGCAGGCCTGGTAGACTTCGTGATGATCGTGCCAACAGCGTCCCATGCGGTGGGCCACCTCGTATCCTACGACCAGCCCGCATAGCAGATCAGCTCCGCTTAGGCCCCGGGCTTCCGCCACGGCCAGGGCTGTGGGAAAAACTTGAGCCCCCGCGTGCCCGTAGGCGTAACGGGCACTGTCGTCTGTATCCAGACCGTTGGCGGCACAGCCGTTTGCAAAGGCCGCTCCTGCGGTGGTTGTCTTCTTTCCATGCAGCACAATCGTCGCTTCCCGGCCGGGCATGCGGGTAGAGGCGAACTGCGCCGCGATCCGGCTGACCCCAGTGCGGGCGCCACTGATCGTCGCTCCCAGATTGTCCACCAGGCACATTCTGGCCTTTTTCTGTACCGCCTCGGGCAGATTATCCCAGGTGGTGTCTACAATGAAGCGGGCGGCCAGGCTGTCTCCATCCATTTTTTCACATCCTCCATTTCGAGATATTCAGTTAGTGTTTGAGCATCGGCAAAACGGTGGACCGAAGTGCCGCCGCAATCTATTGGCGATTCCATGCTTTATGCGTTGATCTAGCGGTAACGAATTCGCGGGTTGAGGATCGAATACAGGATATCGGCGATCAGGTTGGAAAGGCTGTACACCGTAACTACGATCATGCTGCAGGCTTGAATCAAAGTCACGTCGCGCCGCTGGATCCCGTAGACGAGCAGCCGGCCCAGGCCGGGATAGCCGTACACAGCCTCTGTGATGATCAGCCCGCCGATAAGATAACCGATACCCATGGCTACGACCGTGACCGTGGGTAGGAGGGAGTTGCGCAGAACGTGCCGGGTCAGCACCTGCACCCGGGGCAGACCCTTGAGATCGGCGGCCCGTACGTAGTCGGTGTTCAGAACATCGATGGTGCTGGCTCTGGTCATCCGAGTCACGTAGCCCAGGCTGGTCAGGCTGACAGTAACGGCTGGCAGAATCAGGGATGGAAAGGCCTCTCGGAAGGAGGTGTTCGGTGCGATGGACGAATTGGCCGGCAGCACGGCCAGGGCAAAGGCGAAGGCGCTGATCAACAACAACCCGGTCACAAACTCGGGCAAACCGACAAAGGCCATGGAGAATCCTGAGATAATCTGATCGAGAGGCTTCTCCCGGTTGAGGGCGGCTATAACCCCGAAGAGGATGCCGAAAGGAACGTAGAACAGCAGGGCCATCATCGCCAGCATGGCGGAGTTGCGGATTCGGGCTACAATCAGCGGTCGGACGGGCTGGCGGCTGACCATGGAGTTGCCCCAGTCTCCGGTGATGAATCGGCCCAACCAGTCGAAGTACTGCACGTAGGCCGGTCGGTTGAGCCCCAGCTCCTCCCGCAGATTGGCCACCGCTTCTTCGGTGGCGAACTGCCCCAGCATCACCTGAGCCACATCTCCGGGCAGCGCTTGAGTGGCGGCAAAGATGATGATCGAAGCCAGGAAGAGGGTCAGCAGGATAAAACCGATCCGACGCAGCAGGTAGATCGTCACAGGGTCCTCACCTCCCACCCACCTTCTGCTTCTCGATCAGCTCTTCAACAGGGATGTGACAGCAGATCCGGTGCCCGCGCCTGTGCTCCTGCCAGGGCGGCTCCTCTTTCTCGCAGATCTCTCCGATTTTCCGGGGACAGCGGGGATGAAAGCGGCAACCCGAGGGGATGTGTACCGCGCTTGGGACATTGCCGTGCAGGCGGATGCGGTTCTGCCTGGCATCAGGGTCCGGGATGGGGAGAGCCGAAAGAAGCGCTTCGGTATACGGATGCTGTGGCGGTGTGAACACATCCAGGGCGGAACCGATCTCCCACAGACGGCCGAGGTAGATCACAGCGATCCAGTCGGAAAGATGGCGCACCGCGGCCAGGTCGTGGGAGATGAACAGATAGGATGTGCCCTTGGTGTCCTGAAGCTCCGCCAGCAGGTTCATCAGCGAAGCCTGCACCGATACGTCCAGGGAGGAAATCGGTTCATCGCAGATCATCAGGGCCGGATCGGTGGCAAACGCCCGGGCGATGGCCACCCGCTGCTTTTCACCACCGCTCAGCTCGTGGGGCAGCCGGGCGATGTAATCCCTGGGAAGATTCACCGCCTGGAACAGCTCCTCAACCCGTTCCTGGATCTGCGCCTTCGATAAGTGTCGCAGCAGAGCCAGCGGACGGGCAACACTCGCCCCCACGGTGTGATGCGGGTTCAGTGAGGCATCGGGGTTTTGAAAAACCATCTGGATCTTCTTCAACAGATCCGCCGGCCTCTTAGCGATCGTGCTGGGCAGCTTTGTCTCCTCCAGCAGGATCTCCCCGGAGGTCGCCTTTTCAAGGCCGGCGATGCAGCGGGCCAGTGTGGTCTTGCCGCAGCCGCTCTCGCCGACGATACCCATCGTGAAGCTCTTCCGCACCCGCACCGAGATGTCATCCACCGCCCGTACAACTGGTCTTCGGCCCCGCAGCAGGTCCAACAATCCCACCCCGGACACGGGAAAGTACTTCTTGACTTTTACCGCCTCCAGCACGACATCGCCGGTGGTCGGTTCGACGAAATCCTTTTTCTGTTGGGTTGTGGTAAACTCCTCCGGCGCCTTGCGAAGTGCCTGCCAGCGCCGGCAGGCGGTCAGGTGGCCGGCTCCTCCATCGGCAGCCACCAGAGGGGGCCGGGCCGTTCTACAGGCCTCTTCGACTCCCCGGCAGCGCGGGGCGAAGATGCAGCCCGCCGGAAGATTGTCCGGCTGAGGAATGTAGCCTGGGATCGTGTTGAGCACGATGTCCCGCTTGTCCACATCGACCCGGGGAACCGAACCCAACAGGCCGAGGGTGTAGGGATGGAGCATCTCCTTGAAGACTCCGCGAATCGGACCCTGTTCCATCATTTCACCGGCATAGATCACCCCGACCCGGTGGCACAACCTGGCCACGACACCCAGGTTATGGGTGATGTAGAGCACCGCGGTTTGATACTCCGAGAGCAAATCCCGGACCAGATCCAGAATCACAGCCTCGGTGGTAACGTCTAGCGCCGTGGTCGGCTCATCCATGATCAGAAGCCGGGGATTGGTCGTCAGGGCGATGGCGATCAATACCCGCTGCAGCTGGCCGCCGCTGAGCTGGTGGGCGTAGCGCCGAGCCACCGTAGCGGGATCGGACATCCGTACCTTGGTCAGCATCTCGATGGCCTTGCGCCGAGCCTCAGGCTTAGGCAAACGCAGATGGACTCGAGCCATTTCTGCGATCTGCTCGCCCACCGGCATCGAGGGATTCACCGAGGTGTTGGGATCCTGGTGCACCATCGTAATGTCGGATCCCCAAACACGCCGCACCTCTGCCTTTGTCAACTCCAGAAGGTCGACCCCGTCCAACCTAACGGTCCCACCTTTTATGCGTCCGTTGCCGGGCAGGTAGCGAACTACGGCTCGGGCCAGTGTGGTCTTGCCCGAACCCGACTCCCCCACCAGGCCGTAGATCTCCCCCGGGGCAATATCGAGGGATACGTTACGCACCGTATCGAGAGGAGCCGCTTCGGTTTCGTAGGTGACGGTGAGATCCCGTATCTCCAAGCCGGAGGCCTCTCCGGCGAAATGCCACTTCCGGCGCGAAGACTTACCCATGGCCCCCCGGACTCTCTCACTCATTGGCTGACCCCACCGGGAAGGAGCATACGGCGCAGGCCGTCGCTCATGAATCCGATCCCGACCACGAGAACAGCAATAGCCCCCGCCGGTCCCAGCAGCGCCCACTGAGCCTGGCTGAAATAAGTGCGGGCTTCCCCAACCATCAGACCCCAATCCGGAGAAGGAGGTTGGACGCCCAGGCCCAGGAATCCCAGAGATGCCACCAGGAAGATGGCGTAGGAGAAACGCATCGACGCCTCGACAGTCAGAGGCGGCAGCACATTTGGAAAGATCTCCCGGAACATGATGTACAGACTGCTCTCCCCCCGCAGCTTGGCCGCCTCGACGAACTGTCGGGTCTTCAGATCCAGGACGACACTGCGTACCACCCTCGATACCATCGGGATGTAGAGGAACCCGACAACAAGAATTACGTTGATCCGCGAGGGACCCAGGGTGAATAGGATGATCATAGCCAGGAGCAACGGTGGAATCGCGAGGAGTACATCGATCAAACGCATGAGGATCTCATCCACCAGGCCGCCGAAATACCCGGAGATCAGACCCAGGGTCAAGCCGAGCAAGACGGCGACCAGGGTTCCCGAGCCGGCAACAACGTAGACATCGCGGCTGCCGACCAGGATGCGGCTGAAGACATCCCGGCCGAACCTGTCCGTGCCGAGGAAGTGCTGTCCAGACGGTGGTTGGAATCGTTCCGAGAGTGCCTGATCGGAGTATCCGTAGGGAGCGACCAGGGGACCGATCAAGGCCATCATCAGGAAGAACCCTACGATGAAGAAACCGACGAGGGTGGCGGGGTAACGCCTGAGCCGTCTCCATCCGGCGGTGAATCGGCTCACTTTTCTCGCAGCTTTGATCCGAGCATCTGCCACAGACTCAAGTAAAGCCCCTCCCGCCGACATGCAACGGGAGGGGATAGTTATAAACTTCGATCAGTTCTCGAAATAGACGACTGCCAGATCTACCGCAGTACCCAGGTAGCCGGTGGGTATGATGCCTTTGAGCTTCTTGCTTGCCCCCCAGAGGCTGTTGTTGAAGAACGGCACCAGAATGGGGCCGCTGTCGATCATGATCCGCTGGATCTCCTTGTAGATTTCGGCCCGCTTGGCCCGGTCCGCCTCGACCGCGGCCTGGGCGGCCAACTCATCGATCTCGGGATCGCACCAGTGGCTCTCGTTCCATTTGGCGTCGCAGGTGTAGGCCAGATCGAGGTAGTTCTGCGGTGCGGCCCGGGCACCCCAGTCGGTGATGGAGAAATCCGCCTCCAGCCACAGGTTGTCCGCGCCATAGTAGACGTCGGGAGGCACGAGCTGTATATCAACGGTGACACCCGCATCAGCCAGCTGTTCCTTCAGAATGATGGCCATGGCCGGCACCGGAGAAGCCTGCTGCGCGGAAAGGGTGATGGTCAACCCGGACGCATAACCGGCTTCGGAAAGAAGCCTTTTTGATTTTGCCAGGTCCCGAGGAAGCTCCGGTATATCCAGGTAAAAATCGGCGTAGGCGGGGCCAAAGGGGGTATCCCGGCCGGTAACTCCCAAGCCTTCAAAGGCTCCGTCGAGAATCTCCTTACGGTCAATGGCCGCCCGGAAGGCCTGGCGTACCCGTACATCGCTGAAGGGTTTGCGGTCGCTGCGCATATGAACCACATAGTGGGTGTTCGAGGGCTTCTGATACACGACGAGGTTGGGATCATCTTCGACGGTTTGCACATACTCCGCGGGGAGATAGATCAGATAATCCACCTGTCCGCCCCGGAGCGCTTCGACCTGGGCCGAAGGTTCGGCTAGAAACAGATACTCCATCCCGTCGACATAGGGCAGCTGGTTGCCCTCGGCATCCTTCCGCCAGTAGTTAGGATTGCGCTTGAATGTCATCCGATCCTCGGGCAGGTAGGTATCTACGATAAACGCTCCGGTACCAATCTGCTCGGTTTGTGGATCTTTGATTCCACTCCACAGGATGGGTGCATGATAGTCCCCAAGGTTGGTAAGCAGATCGGGATTCGGTTGATTCAGCTTGAAAACCACTGTGTAGTTGTCCGGAGTCTCAATACTCGCAATGCCGGCATAGATAGCCACAGTCGCCGCACCCAATTCAGGATCCCGGAGACGGTCGAAGGTGAACTTCACATCCTTGGAGCTGAGCTCCTCGCCGTTGTGAAACTTCACTCCCTTGCGAAGTGTGAAGGTCCAGGTCAAACTGTCGGAGCTGACCTCCCATTTTCCCGCCAGGCTGCGGCTCTGATCCGGCCGCAATCCTTCGTCGACGTAGACAAGGAAATCCCCCCAGAAGCGGGCGATCTCATCGTCGGTAATCGACGCCGTGAAAGCCGGATCGAGGCTGGTGGGGGCAAAGAAGACCTTTCTCAGAATGCCCCCGTACTTACCCTCTTTGGCAGTCTCCGCTGCCGGCGCTTCCTTTCCAGCTCCGGCCCAGATCAGACCAACGGAGAGCAAAAGAACGATGATGATTAT